>Ga0316217_10000316_pt1 | contig 70523 bp, 59 predicted proteins | sample 1anoAmetaG_FD_203633 | JGI IMG/M metagenome (GOLD analysis project Ga0316217, IMG submission 203633) | Freshwater microbial communities from Trout Bog Lake, Wisconsin, USA - 1anoA | ecosystem: Environmental > Aquatic > Freshwater > Lake > Hypolimnion/Profundal zone | place: USA: Wisconsin... | reverse complement strand
TGGCCGTCCTGACCACGGATCAGGCCGCCAGCCTGACCACGGCCCAGGTGGCCGGCTTGACCACGGCCCAGGTCGTGGCCCTGACCACCAATGATGCCGCCAACCTCACCACCAGCCAGGCCCAGGCCCTCACCACCGCCCAGGCCGCGGTCCTCACCACGGCCCAGGCCGCCAACCTCACCACCAGCGTCGTGGCCGCCCTCCTCACCCGGGACGTGGCCGTCCTGAAGACCGCGGACGTGGCCGCCCTGACCACGGATCAGCTCGCCAGCCTGACCACGGGCCAGGTGGCCGTCCTCACCACGGCCCAGGTGGCCGCCCTGACCACGAACCAGGCCGCCAACCTCACCACGGCCCAGGTCCAGGCCCTCTCCACCGCCCAGGCCGCGGCCCTCACCACGGCCCAGGTCGCCGCCCTCACCACCAATGCGGTGGCGTCCCTCCTCACCCGGGATGTGGCCGCCCTGACCACGGCCCAGGTGGCCGCCCTGACCACGGACCAGGCTTCCAACCTGACCACGGGCCAGGTGGCCGTCCTCACCACGGCACAGACCGTCGCCCTGACGACCAACGTGGCCGCCAACCTCACCACCGCCCAGGTCGTGGCCTTGACCACCCGCGACACGGCCGCCCTGACCACCGCCCAGGTGGCCGCCCTGACCACGGACCAGGTGTCCAACCTGACCACGGCCCAGGTGTCCGGCCTGACCACGGCCCAGGTCGTGGCCCTGACCACCAACGATGCCGCCAACCTGACCACCGCCCAGGCCCAGGCCCTCACCACCGCCCAGGCCCAGGCGCTCACCACGAACCAGATCGCCAACCTCACCACCAACGCGGTGGCCGCCCTCCTCACCCGTGACGTGGCCGCCCTGACCACGGCCCAGGTGGTCGCCCTCACGACCGACCAGACCGCCAACTTGACCACGGGCCAGGCCGTCGCTCTCACCACGAGCCAGGTGGCCGCCCTCAGCACGACCGAGATCATCAGCCTGACGACCAGTGTGGTGGCCGCCCTCCTCACCCGGGAGATCACCGCCCTGAGCACCACCCAGGCCTCCGCCTTGACCACCGATCAGGCCTCCAGCCTGACCACGGCCCAGGTGGCTTCCCTGACAACCGCCCAGATCGCCAGCCTGACGACCTCCCAGGTCATCGCCTTGACCACCAGTCAGATCAACGTCATCACGACCAACGACGTGACCCGCTTGACCACCAACCAGATCGCCAACCTCACCAGCTCCCAGCTGGGGGCCCTGACCAGCACCCAGGTCGACGCCCTGAGCCTGTCCTCGACGCAGTTCGGCGCCATCGCCACCTCCGACATCCAGTACCTGACCCATCTCTAACCCACGGGGCTTGGCCTGGCCGGCGGCGTGCAGCTACCATGACTCAAGCACGGCCCCGGGGGAAAGCGAATGAACGTCAACGACCTGCTCAAGCTGGAACGGAACAAGGCCCACTGCAACTGGATAGGAACCTACGGCTTCGTGGAAGCCCTGGCCCGCCCGATCGGGGCGGCCAGGGTCTGCGAAGTGGGTGTCGCCTACGGCTACCATGCGGAACATATCCTGGACCACATGCCGGAGGTGGAGTACCAGGGCGTCGATCCCTATCGGGCGGGCTACGATCCCACGGACTGCTTCGAAACGGACGTCGCGGCCATGTATGAGGATGAGCCCCAGCAGGCCATGGACCGGCTGTTCCTGGCCGTGAACTGCAAGCTCGGCTTCTACGGCGGCCGGGCCAACCTGCTGAGGAAGAGCGGTGCCAGGGCCGCGGCCCAGTTCAGCGCGGGTTGCTTCGATGTGGTCTACATCGATGGGGATCACACCTACGATGGGGTCATGGGCGACCTGAGGGGCTGGTTCGGCAAGGTCCGGTCCGGGGGCATCCTCTGCGGCGACGACTTCAACTGGCCCTCGGTCCGGAGCGCGGTGATGGACTTCATGACGGACAAGAACCTGGCCGTGATCGGGCATTCGTCCGCCGGCGCCCCGCAGCCGGAAAAATGGTCGGTGGTCATCCCCTGAGCCCTGCAACCTTTCCTGCCTAGGAGTCGCCACGTGCGGGAGCTTTCCGTCGTAACCAACCAGTTGACGGCCAACAACATCCTCGAGAGCTGGTTCATCCAGAACCTTGTGCTGCAGGATCTGCCCCTGGGGCTCGAGTGGGAGGTGGACAACCTGCATGACGGCGTCGTCGTCTACCTCGAACTGGGGGAGCTGAACCGCGAACTCATCGCCGGGCTGCGGGCCCGGAACAACAAGGTCGTGCTCTGCCAGCTGGGGGACGAGTACCTGAAGAAGTATGATCGCGACGCGTACCTGGCCTGCGACCTGATCCTGCGGCCCTACTACTTTCCCGAGCTGTTCGAGGACCCGGAGCTCGCGGCCCGGACGCACTGGATTCCCAACGGGTACAAGTCCGGCATCGGACCCCGGAACTCGGCCGCCCACCGCAAGGCGACCCAGCGCCGGTTCATCGCCACCTTTCTCGGCTGGCTGGACAACAAGGCCTCCTTCGGCGACGAGCGGGCCTCGTTCCAGAAGGTCGCCCTGGCCAACCCGCAGGACATCCTCCTTACGCCCACCGCCTATTTCGGCCTCGGCTTCAGTGTCGGCATGTACTCGGCGGTCATGGAGGCGGCGGTCTTCTGCCCGTGCCCGGCGGGGAACTCCCCGGAAACCATCCGGCTCTACGACGCGCTTGAACTGGGCTGCCTGCCCATCAGCCTCAAGCACGGCTTCCTGACGAGCAGCGATGCCCTCGCCTCCCCCCCCTTCCCGCTCCTGGACTCCTGGGAGGAGCTGCCGGCCCTTCTGGCCCGCTACCGGGACGAAATCGCCAGGGATCCGCAGTCCATCAACCGCCAGCAGGAGGAATGCGTGGCCTGGTGGGATCTCTATAAAGCCACCCTCAAGGCCAAGGTGGGCAACCTGCTGCTGGAACTCCGGCGCTCCTGAAGGAACGGCCGGACGCCCCGGCTCTAAAGACCCGTCTGCGCCTGGGCGGCCCGGCACATCATGGCAACCACGTCGCCCATGCGGCTCGTGGCCTCCCAGCCAAGGGTCGCGCGGGTGGCCGAGGGATCGCCGGCGCTGTAGAGGATGTCGTCGGGGCGGTAGAGGCTGGGCGTGCTGTCGACGTGGTCCCGCCAGTCGAGGTTGAAGTGGCCGAAGGCGGCCGCGACGAAGGCCTCCAGCGGGTTGGTCTCGCCCGTGGCCACGATGTAGTCCCCCGGGGCGTCCTGCTGCAGCATGGTCCACATCGGCACGACGTATTCCGGCGCCCAGCCCCAGTCGCGGGCGATGTCGAGCTTGCCCAGGGCCAGGCGCTCCCCGCTGCCCCCGTGGATGCGGCAGGCCGCGGTGACGATCTTCTGGGTGACGAAGCGCTTGGGGCGAAGCGGCGACTCATGGTTGAAGAGGATGCCGTTGCAGGCGTAGAGGCCATAGGCCGCCCGGTAGTTGGCCACGAGCCAGTGGGCGGAGGCCTTGGCGACGGCGTACGGACTCCGGGGATGGAAGGGGGTCCGGGCCGTGGCCCGTTCCCCGCCGGTATCGCCGAAGCACTCGCTGGAGCCGGCGTTGTAGAGGCGCACCCCGCCCTTCCTCATGCGCATGACTTCCAGCAGGTTGAGCACGGCCGTGAGGATGCTGTCCAGGGTCTCCTTGGGCTGTTCGAACGACAGCCCCACCGAGCTCTGCCCGGACAGGAAGTAGATCTCGCCGGGATCGCTGCGCTCCACCGCGCTCAGGACGCTGTGGAAGTCGTTGGGCGCCATGGAGACCAGCCGGACCTGACGCTCGATGCCCAGGGACCTCAGACCCGCCAGGGAGGAGGTCTGGGCGTCCCTGCTCGAGCCCCACACCTCGTAGCCCTTTTCCAGGAGGAGCCGGGCGAGATAGCTGCCGTCCTGGCCGTTGACACCGCAGATCAGGGCTTTCACGCCATCATCTCCCGGCCCAGGTCGTGAGCGCCTCTTCCACGTCGTCGGCCATCTTCCGCCAGGAGAAACCGCGGGCCTGCGCCTGGCCCTTGTCCACCAGGGCGCTCCGCAGGGGTTCCTCCTGCACCGCCAGGAGGGCTTCGTGCAGCATGGCGGGGTCGTCGGGGTCCACGAAGATGGCGGCCTCGCCAGCCACTTCGGGGATGGACGAGTTGCTGCAGGTGACGACGGGACAGGAACAGATCATGGCCTCCAGCACAGGCAGCCCGAACCCTTCATAGCGCGAAGGATACACCAGGGCCACGGCCCCGGTGTAGGCGCATTGCAGGTCCGGGTCGTCCAGGACCAGGAGGTGGACCTGGGCCTCGCCGGCGTTGCCCGCGCACGCGGCGTCCAGGGGCTGGTTGGCGTTGGTGCAGACGATCCCGTACGAGGCGCGCGCCTCTCCGAAGCGGGCGAAGGCCCTGAAGAACAGCTCCGCATTCTTGTGCCCGTCCCGGCTGCCCACGATGAGGAAATAGGGGCGGTCGATGCCATGGCGGGCCTTGAAGGCCGCCACGCGTTCGGCGGAGGCGGTGCGGAACTCGGTGCCGCAGTGGGAGGTGACCACCTGCCCGGCCTGAAGGTCCGGAAAGAAGCGCAGCAGGTCCTGGGAGGTGGACCTGGAGATGGAGAGGAAATGGGAGCAGTAGCGGATCGCGTCATGCTTCTCCCGCCACTGCTCGTTCGCAAGGTCCCAGCCCATGACCTCGGGGATCATGTCGGGGACCAGGAGCGCCGCGGGCGTCGTGAGGGGGGTCGTGTAGTAGGTGGAGGTGAACAGGGTGATCCGCTCGCGGTCGCACACGTCCTGGAGCATCCGCCGATCGGCTTCGCGGTCGGCATAGCTGTGGAGGGGGATGTCCACGTAGGTGAAGCCCGGCAGCCGGGGGGCGGTCCGGCCGCGATCGAGGATCGTGATGAATTCGCTGAAGCCGTTGGCCGACCACTCCACCAGGAGGCTCTTCCAGAGCCGGGCGATGCCCGAGGCGAACCGGAAGAAGGTGCCGTCCAGGGCGATGCGGGCCCCGGCCATGCGCAGCCGGTGGAGGGCCGCGGTGCGCCGGTTGTCGGCGGAGGCGCAGGCGAAGGGGTTGCCCAGCCAGGCCTGGAAGCTCTCCTGGCAGGCGCTCTCGAGGTGCTGCCACTGGTCCGCCAGCTCCGCGTTCTCCTTCCCCGACAGAGGGGAGCGGCACAGGAGGAAGTAGCCGCCGACGATATAGGCCGACCAGCCGCGCCGGGCGGCGATGTGCCCGATGGCTGCGGGGGAATAGAAGAAGATGTGCTGCCCGGATTCCGGGGAGAGGTAGGTCCACTCCGGGCCCTGGCCGTTATAGAGGCCCGTGGATCCGAGGATGAAGTCGGGGTTGGTGGCGAAGATGGACTCCCACTCGGCCGCCGGGTCCGCGAAATGCTCCGCGCACTCGAACAGGGTGACCAGCTTCAAGGGACGGTCGAAGCGGTCCCAGCTGTAGCCCGCGCAGAACTCGCCGCTGCCGTATTTGTCGTAACTGAAGAAGTTGTACCCGATATCCCGCATCAGGCGCGCGAACAGCCCCGTGCCGCCGCCGAAATCCGCACACCGGTCCGAGGGCCGGATGCCGATGGTCGCGAAGACCTTCTTCAGGATGAGGAAGTTCGACAGGGTCCGCGAGGCCTTGCCGGTGTCGAACTGTTCGGCTTTCGAGGCATAGGCCTCGTCCAGCCAGTGGGGGGTTTCCGTCTGCAGGGACCCGCAGCCGCCGCACTTGAAATAGGTGGCTGGATAGCGGGACAGGATCTCCAGGGAGAAGGCGGGCTCGGTGAGGGCGCCGCACAGCCGGCAGGTGGGGCGGGTATCCCGGGGGCGCTCGTGCAGGAACAGGTTCAGGCTGCGGGCGTTGCCCGCCCCGAGGAGGAACACGAGGCCCTGGGTCCACGGGCCCAGGCTGGCGATGGCCAGGGAGACGTTGGACTCCTGGTTGCCCACGAAATAGTCGCACCTCGTGGCCAGCAGGGTGTCGAGGTAGACCTCCTCGCCGATGGTGACGCCATCGTGGCCGCTCAGGTGGACCCCGATGTTGGTATCCGTGCGCACGGCCTGGGTGCAGAGCAGGCGGTCGCCGTACCGCTTCTGGAAGTCATGGCTCAGGGGGGTGCTGTCCGTGAGCAGGAACACGCCGATGGAGGGGTTCAGCTCCACAATGCGGTCGATGAAAGAGAAATAGGTCGCATTGGTCTGGGCGAGCTGGGGCGATTCGTAGACCTTGTCGGAGCCCCGCATGTGGACCGCGATCCAGGGGCGTCCCGCCATGTGGTCCTGGAAGAAGGCATCCGCCCTGGCCTGCAGGGCGGGGACGGGCTTGAAGTATTTCTTGAACATGGCCGCGTACAGCTCGTCCTCGGTCTTGCCGTAGTAGGCCGAGCTGGGTCCGATCCAGGGCAGGATGGTGCTGATGTTGGAGAAGAAGTCGCTGACCAGCACGGTTTCCGGGCGGGCCATCAGGTACTGGGCCGCGAGCCGCGAGCCCTCCCCTTCCCACTTGTTGACGTTCTCCTCCCGGAGGTTGTCCAGGGTCCACTTGGGCGGGTAGAGGGTGGCCGTGGGCGGGAGCCCATCCAGCCCCACGGAGGAGAAGGGCTGGAAGAAATGGACGCTGGCGTCCTCGTCGCCGGGCCTGCGGAACAGGGAGTTGGTGCCCCACAGCACCACCGGCGTGCGCTGGGTGAGCTCGGCCAGCAGGAGCTGGCTGGCGAGATGGTGCCCCTCGCTCCAGAACCCGTAGCCCCAGGCCTTGATCACCAGGAAGCGGTTGCGCTTCAGGTCGGGGCAGGGGGCCCGCTCGGACAGGTCGAAGGGTTCCGGAAAGCCATAGGCCCTGGCCAGTTCCCTCAGCATCGCGGTCGCCCCGGGCTGGCCGCCCCCGCGGGCGAGGCAGAGCCGGGCGTGCAGCTCCGCCTGGGGCAGGTTGCCCCGCCGGAAGAACTCCCGGGCCACGGCCAGGGCGGGGTCCGCCTCGGTTTCGGCCACTGTTTCAGAGGTGTTCAGGGCCACCGCCGGGGGTGAGGCCACCTCGGGGAAGGGCAGGGCATCCAGGACCATCTCCAGGGACCGGGTGAAGGACTGGCCGAGGAAGGGATGTCCGCGGAGGGCCCCGGGCCGGAGGCTCCCCCGGAGTTCCCGGAGTCGCTCGGGGTCGTGGGCCAGCCCATCGGCCAGCTCGAAGTAGGCTTCCAGCGAGTCGGTGACCAGGTGGCCGAGGCCGAGGGTTTCCAGGAGGCTCGAAGCGACCCTGGAAGGGAAGGAGCCGCCCTTGTACGTGATGACGGGAAGGCCGGCCAGCAGGGCGTCCGCGGCCGTCGTATGGGCGTTGTAGGGCCAGGTGTCCAGGAACAGGTCGGCGACCCGGTAGCGGGCGAGGTGATCCTCGACCCGGGGCACGCGCGTGGCGAAGATGAGGCGGTCCCAGTTCACGCCCTGATTCTGGGCGGCCTCCCTCAGGTTGCCCTGGGAAACCTCGTTCCGGGAGACCAGCCACAACACGCTGTCCGGGTTGGCGCGGAGGAGGCGCATCCAGATGGCGAACAGGCGGGGGTGGATCTTGTAGTCATGGCTGAAGGCGCAGAAGATGAACCCCTGCTCCGGCAGACCGTAAGCCTTCCGGGGGAGGGGTTCGGCCACCTCGACCCCGGAGGCGATGGGCAGGTAGCAGTGGTCCAGGTAGGCGGGCTTTTCGGTATAGAAGGCCTGGTGCTCCTCGGGGAGCACGGTGCGGTCGGCGATGATGTAGTCGTAGCATTCCAGGCCCATCGTGCCGGGATAGCCCAGGTAGTTGATCTGGATCGGCGCGCAGCGGCTGAGGAAGATCTCGGTGCGGGCATCGGAGGTGTAGCCGGCCAGGTCGATGGCGATGTCCACTTCCATGCACCGGAGGAGCTCGGCGATCTGCCGGGGATGCATGTCCTTGGCGTCGATGAAATGATCGAAGGCGGCCATGAAGCGCGCCCGCAGGCGGCTCCCGTCGTCCACGCCCAGGGAGACGCCGATGAGCTCGAAGCGTTCCCGGTCGTGGCCTTCGATGACCCCGGCCATGAGGTGGCCCACGGGATGTTCCCTCAGATCGGGGGAGACATAGGCGATGCGCTTGCGGGCATGGTGGTAGCGTTCCCCCTGCCAGAGCGGCTGCTGGGGGGCGGATCGCATGCCCTTGGAGAAGATCCGGGCGGCCAGGCCATGGTCGCTGGCCGAATCGGACAGGGCCATGTAGCCCAGGGTCTTGCAGACCTGCCTGCCCTGGCGGATGCCTTCGGTGATCCGGAGCGTGGTCGCCTCCAGGTCCGTCCAGTCGCAGAGGTGCATGCGCTCGTAGCAGATGAGGCCCAGGGCATAGGGATAGTCCGGGTTCTTGCGCAGAAGGCGCTCGAAGGTGGCCACGGCCTGCTGGCCGAGCCTGAATTCCGTGAGCAGGATGCCGTAGTTGCCCAGGGCCGTCTCGCTTTCCGGGTCCACTTCCAGGGCCCGGTGGAACCGTTCCAGCGCCTCCTTGTGGCGGAGCATGTCCCGGAGGAGGGCGCCGCTGTTGATCAGCGCGTCCAGGTAGTGGGGATTGGCCACCAGCGCCTGATCGTAGCTGGCGAGGGCCTCCTCGCGCCGGCGCAGGGTCAGCTGGATGGTGCCGAGGACGTACCAGAGCGGCGCGAAGTCGGGGTTGGCCTGGACGCCTCCGGTGACGTGGCCGAGGGCCTCCTGGGCCCGCCCGGACTGGAGGAGGATGACCGCCAGGGAATACAGGGCGGTGGCGTTGGTGGGAGCCACCGACAGGATCTGCCGGAACAGGGCCTCGGCCTCCTGGGGCCGGCCCTGCTGCTGGAGGGTGAGGGCGGCCATCAGGGGGTCGAAGGGGGGCGCGGGGCTGGTGCCGGGCGCACTCTCCTCCACCGCCGACTCCGCGGGTTCGTTTCCGGGCATCCGTGCGTCGTCCTGGTCCAAGCTGCTACCCCTTCCCGCCAAGGTAATCCTGGTAGGACTTGCCGATCCCGTCGACGAGGCCTGTCTTCGGACGCCAGCCGAGGGCCGCCAGCCGCTGGACATCCAGAAGTTTCCGGGGCGTACCGTCCGGCTTGCCGGCATCGAAGACCAGCCGGCCCTGGAAACCCACGACCTTGGCCGCGGTTTCGGCCAACTCGCGGATCGTCAGGTCCTCCCCGCAGCCGATATTGACCAGGGGCGGGGCCTGGGCTCCGAACAGGTCCCCGGCCTCCGCCTCGCCCAGGTTCATGAGATGCACGCAGGCTTCGGCCATATCTTCGGAGTAGAGGAATTCCCTGCGGGGCGTGCCGGTTCCCCACACCACCACCTCGTCCCCGCCGGCCTCCTTGGCCTCATGCAGCTTGCGGATGAGGGCGGGCAGGACATGGGAGCCCGCGAGGTCGTAATTGTCCCCGGGGCCGTACAGGTTGGTGGGCATGACGGCGAGGTAGCGGGTGCCGTACTGGCGGTTGTAGGCCCAGCACTGCTCGATGCCGGCGATCTTGGCGAGGGCGTAGGGGCGGTTGGTAGCCTCCAGCGGTCCCGTGAGCAGGTAATCCTCGCGGATCGGCTGGGGGCAGTCCCGCGGATAGATGCAGCTGGACCCCAGGAACATGAGGGCGTTGACACCCGCCAGCCAGGCGGCATGGATGACATTCGTCTGGATGGCGAGGTTCTGGTGGATGAACTCCGCCGGGTAGGTGCTGTTGGCGTGGATGCCGCCCACGCGGGCCGCGGCGAGGAAGACATAGTCCGGCCGCTCCTCCGCGAAGAAGGCCTGGACCGCCGCCTGCTCCGTGAGGTCCAGGTCGGCGTGGGTCCGCGTCAGCAGGTTGGTGAAGCCGGCGCGCCCCAACTGGCGCGCCAGGGCCGAGCCGACGAGCCCGCGGTGGCCGGCGACATAGATCTTGGCATCCCTACGCATAAATTTGCCTTTCAGTCAGGTCCGTGCACATGGGGTTCCTGGCCATTTTCGCCCAGGTCGGCGCTGAAAGCCACTTCCGAGATCGGGCATCGCTCCCCGCGCCCTGGAAATGAGTAGGGCCATGCTTTATTAAGAGGTAGGATGTTTGAGATTCACATAGATCGAGCACCAACGCAGGCCCCTGCCCAGCTCGACCGGACTGGCGGTGTGGGCCAGGATGAAAAGGAGCCTCAATGCGTGAAACGACGAAGAAGCGGATCCTGGTCACGGGGGGGGCGGGCTTCCTGGGCAGCCACCTCTGCGAGCGGCTCGTGGAGCGCGGCGACGACGTGCTCTGCGTGGACAACTTCTACACGGGCAGCAAGCGCAACGTCGCCCATCTGCTGGGCCGGAGCAATTTCGAGCTGGTGCGCCATGACGTGACCTTCCCCCTGTATGTGGAAGTCGACGAAATATACAACCTGGCCTGTCCCGCGAGTCCGGTGCATTACCAGCACCATCCCGTGCAGACCACCAAGACCAGCGTCCACGGCGCCATCAACATGCTGGGGCTGGCCAAGCGCTGCGGCGCCAGGATCCTGCAGGCCTCCACCTCCGAAGTGTACGGCGATCCCGCGGTGCACCCCCAGGTCGAGAGCTACTGGGGCAACGTCAACCCCATCGGCATCCGCAGCTGCTACGACGAGGGCAAGCGCTGCGCGGAGACCCTGTTCTTCGACTACTGGCGCGAGCACAGGCTGAAGATCAAGGTGGTGCGGATCTTCAACACCTACGGTCCGCGGATGCATCCCGACGATGGCCGCGTGGTGAGCAACTTCATCAAGCAGGCCCTCCGGGGGGACGACCTCACCATCTACGGCGATGGCGGCCAGACCCGCAGCTTCTGCTACGTCGAGGATCTGGTGGAGGCCCTGCTGCGCATGATGGCCACGCCCGACGACTTCATCGGGCCCATCAACCTGGGCAACGCGGGCGAGTTCACCATCCGGGAGCTGGCCGACGAGATCCTGGCCCAGACCCGCAGCACGTCCCGGATCGTGTCCCTGCCCATGCCCGAGGACGACCCCCGCCAGCGCAAGCCCGACCTGACCCTCGCGCGCAAGGTGCTGGACTGGTCGCCCTCCATTCAGCTGCCCGAGGGCTTGGCGAAGACCATCGCGTACTTCGCCGGGCTCGACTGAAGTCCTGTCCTGCCCCGGAGTCGACGGCCCATGGAAAAGATCAATATCGCCTTCTGCATCGATACGACCTACACCCAGCATCTGGGCGTGGCCATCGCCTCGCTCCTGATGCACAACCCGGCGGAGGAGGTGCGCATCTTCATCGCCTCCTCGCAGCTGGATCCCGCCGATCTCGACCGCCTGACCCGGATCGGCAGGACCTTCGGGGCCGAGCTGAACTTCAGGCCGATCCTCGCGGAGCGGGTGGCCGGCTTCAGGCAGCACCTGCATCTTTCGCGGGCGGCGTACTACCGGATGCTGCTGGCCGACATCCTCCTGGAGGAGGACAAGGTCATCTACATGGACTGCGACCTGGTGGTCGAGACGCCGCTACGGGAGCTTTGGGAAACGGATGTGACCAGCTGCGGGTGCGCCGGGGTGGACGAGGGCAATCCGGCCCAGACCGGCCGCCTGAACCTCGATCCGGACTTCTACATCAACTCCGGGATCCTGGTGTTCAACCTGGCCTACTGGCGGGCCCATGACATCACGGCGAAGTGCCTGGCCTGGCTGGACGCCAACCCGCAGATGAACGTGCTCCTCGACCAGGACGCGATCAACGTGGTCCTCCGGGACCAGAAGGTCCGGATCCCCCTGAAGTGGAACCTCAACCCGGTGCCCTATGGGACCCTTGCGGTCCTGGATGAGCATCCCGAGCACATCCTCCATTTCGGCGGCCCCGTCAAGCCCTGGCACAAGTGCTATGACTTCACCTTGCAGGGCATCTACCGGAAGTACCTGAACCTGACCCCCTGGGCGGGGGAGTTCGCCCTGGGGGAACCCCGGAACACCGGCCAGGCCTGCCTGGTGGCCAACCAGCTCTTCGCCGCCGGCGACTTCATGGGGTCCTGCCATTACTACCAGAAGGCCATCGACTTCTGGCTGAAGGCGAACGCGCTGGACTCCAAGCTGCTCATCGACGTCATCAACGGCGGCCACCGCCATTTCAACGCCCAGGACTACGTCAGCGCCTGCGAGCACTACCGTGCCTGCCTGGAGCACTGGCGCCACCCCCTGGCGCATGACGTGAACATCTACACGATGCCCGGCATCCTGGATGGGGTGTTCTAGCCTTTTGTGCGGGGAAAACGCAGCTAGACCTTGAACTTGATACACATGTCCAGCCCCTGGCCGAGGCTGATGGTCGGCTCCCAGCCGGTCCGGCCTTGGATCTTCGCGGTGTTCAGCAGCCGCCGTGGCGGGTCGCCGCCGCGTTCGCCCTCGAAGCGCAGCTCGGGGTCGGGAATGCCCATCTTGCTTGCGATGAGCCGGACCAGAGCCGGGATCATGATCTCCTCCTGGGTGCCCACATTGTAGACCCCGCCATCCAGGGCGTCGTCGCACTCGAGCAGGGCGATGACCGCGGCGCAGCTGTCCAGGTTATGCAGAAAGGTCCGGTAGGTGTTCCGGGCGTTCTCCAGCAGCTTGATGCCTCCCTCCCGGGCCAGGGAGTCGATGGCGTAGGGGATGATGTGCTCCGGGAGCAGCTCGTCCGGGCTGTACACGTTCGCGAAGCGGATGGAGCAACCCCGGATCCGGGTCTTCAGCACCGCCTCCTTCATGAAGAATTCCGTGAGCAGCTTGCCGGTGGCGTAACTGGTCCGCTGGGTGGTCTCCGCGGTCACCAGCAGCAGGGGGTCCTCCTCCCGCACCCCGCCTTCGCGGTGGGAGGCCATGGAGTAGACTTCGGAAGTGCTGCAGTTGATATATTTTTTTGCCCCCAGGCGGATCGCCATGGCCAGCAGGCCGCGCATGCCCAGGGTATTGGTCGCGAAGGTCGCCTCGGGTTCATAGAAATGCCGGGTATGCACCACGGCCGCATAGTTGATGAAGCTGAGCTCATCTTCCGGTCCAAGCCCCCTCGCCCGGACCCTGTGTTCCAGTTCCGCCATGTGGCCCGCGTCGCAGAGGTCCCATTCCCGGAAGACCAGGGCCGGGTGCGCCAGCACATCCTGGAGGGAAGCGATGGAACTGGAGAAGAAGTTGTCGAAGGCGATGACCTGGTAGCCCCGGGCCAGGAGCTGGCGAACCGTTTCGTTGCCGCTCATGCCGCTCGCTCCGCTGATCACGGCAAGCTTGTTCATAGTCCCGCCCTCAGCCTTTCCCGGTAGAAGGGATCAACCTCCGGTCCGAAGTGCGCTTGTTCGGCAGCGATATCATAGGGCACCTTGTGGAACGACACCGTCTCGTCCGCCGTGTCCAGGGTCAGGTACTGGGCGTGGGGGCAGTGGTTCCTGGGCTGTCCCACGGAACCGGGGTTCAGGAAGAGGGTCTTTTTCCGGAACCTCCGGGCCGGGTCCGGGTCCGGGTAGAACACCTCCCGGAAATGGGGCACATGGGTGTGTCCAGATAGAACGAAATCATAGGACCGGTATTTATCCTGGAGCATTTCGGCCTCGTCCATGCGGCCCCAGTGGCAATCGCCGAGGTCCCCGTGGACCAGCAGGATCCGGCGGCCGCGGGCGTCCTCCAGGGTCAGGCTGCCCTCGGGGAAGGCGTTGATGAACTCCCAGGAGGGCCCATCCAGCTGGGCCCGGGTATGGCGGACCGAGGCCACGCCCCGGGCCGAGGCGAACCGGGCGTCCTCATCGAAGAGCATGGCCTGTTCGTGGTTGCCACGCAGCACCGCCAGGGGGGCCATGCCCCGCAGGAAGGCGATGGTCTCGTTGGGCCTGGGCCCGTAGTCCACGTAATCGCCCAGGTTGACGATCCGCACCTGATCCAGGCCCAGGGAGGCCAGATGGCCGGCACAGGCCGTCAGGGCGCCCAGGTTGCCGTGGCAGTCGGCGAAGACCGCCAGCCTCATCGCTTCTTCTCGATGACGTTGTCGATGAGCTCCTGGGCGACGAGGTCGCTTTCGAGCAGGTGCACCGCCCTGGGCAGGTCGTAGCCGAACTGCTCCCGGACCTTGACGATCAACTCATCGGTGTAGGTCAGGCGGCCTTCGGTCACCCCACGGATGCCGTCCAGGTAGATCGACCGGGCGTTCACCTCTTCCATCTGGGCCAGCGTGAAGGCCGCTTCGTCCACCGCCATCCGGGGGCCTTCGGCCCCTCCCTGGATCCTCACCGGGTAGCCGCCCACCAGGCCCAGTGCGCCCGGGATGTGGAGCTTGTGCTCGGAGCGGTCGCCCAGAGCCTGGAGGGTGCGCGCAATGATTTCGTAATTGCTGCTCGCGTTCATCATGTTCCGCCTGGCATCGACCGGCATGGGAATGGCGCAGCGTTGATAGAGCGAAGCGGGATCCACCTCGAGGGGGTCGCCCCGGTAGCGGAGGCTGAGCAGCGGGGGCACGCCCTCGTCCTGACCTTCCCTGCTGATGACGACATCGTGGAAGTGGCTGGTGGCCAAGGTGATGTCGATGTTCTCAGGATCCTCGACACCGGCCAGCGCAGCGGCCGCCAGACGGATCCGGGGCACCAGGTGGTTGAGGTTGCCGCTGCCGAAATCCGGGAACGGCAGCCCGGCCGTTCGGAGCCAGGCATTGACCGCATCGGAATAGGAGGTGTTGATGACGATGGGCTTCCTGGAGGTGGCCGCCAGGGCCCGCATGAGGTTGCGTGCGAACTTGACGGCCAGGGGTGCCCAGATACCGTACGCGCGCACGGTGTTCCAGGAGATCGACCCGTACTTGATGTGGGCATGGGCCCGGCTCGCGTTCACCAGGAAATCGGTGTCGATGCGGTCCAGCACCGCCGAGAGCTGGTCCTGGTCGTTCAAGTCAACTTCGATGAGTTCGCAGGGCACCGGCGGGTGGCCCCGGAGGTCCGCGGCCACCCGGGTTATGTTGTAGTCGGCCTGCATCCGTTCGCGGTTCCTGCCGAGCAGGAAGAGCCGGAGCGGAAAGGGCGAGGAGAGCAGGTAGTTGAGCAGGTAGCTGCCGACGCTCCCCAGCCCGACGATGGCGACCCGGGTCGCCCGCAGGCCCAGGGAGTCCCGCAAGTTCTTGAGCTTGGCCTGGATGGCCGGGGTGTCAGGCATGTCAGGATTCCCGTTCACAGCTGAAGGCGCGTCGGTACTCATCCAGGGTATTGCAGTTGTGCCAGGTGGGGAATTCCAGGACCTGATGCCGGCCGGGAGGCAGGGCCTGGAAATAGCGCTGGATGAAGTTGAGGTTGGTAGCCCGGAAATCAGGTTCGGTCTGTTCGGCCAGGAGCGCATCCAGCACCTCCATGTCCGCGAACTTCCAGACCTGGCCGGAATTGGCGATGGCAACGAAGGGCTCGGGAATGGTCAGGGCCCGGTGCCGGGGGTCGTACAGGAACGTGATGGCGCCTGCCAGGTTCTGGTAGAAGGCCACCGATTTGCTGGCCAGGATCGGCTCCCGGTTCGACGACAGCACGCTCCCCTCCGCCTGGGCGAGGGCGCGGAACGCAGCCCGGTCCAGCACCAGATCCCCTTCGGCGAGAACGATCTCCCGGCACCCCGGCCGCGTCCGGGCCCTCGCCAGGCCGAGATACATGCTGTAGTGGCTGCCCCAGTCCTGGAAATGCTCGTTCAGGACGAGGGTGACCCGGGGGTCGCCGCGCGCTTCCAGGAAGCGGCCGAGTTCCTCGAACCGGTAGCCGCCGACCACCACCACCGCCCCGAACAGGTCCGGCGCCGCGTCCAGCAGCTCCCCCAGGATGGTGCGCCCGCCGGGGCCTTCGCGATAGATGGCTTTAAGGACTTCGCGACCGGCCGTGGCGCCGAAACGGGTGGACGTTCCGGCCACCGGGATGACGAGGGTCCGGTCCACGCTCAAAGGAGTTCCCGCATCAGGGCGGCCTTGTTCTCGACCGGAGAAGAGGTGGGCCGGCCCAGGTCCTTGCGGGCGCCCCTGCGCACCCTCACTTCGATCAGGCAAGGACCCCCGGAACGGGCCTGGACCACGGCGGAGGCGAGCGCCTCGACCGAATCGACCATACAGGCGGACACGTACCCGCAACTCAAGGCGATGCCGGTCAGCGCCACCGTGAAGCCGGCCGTGGGTTGGCCCCCCACCGAGTCATGGGCGCCGTTGTTGAAGACGATATGCACAAGGTTGGAGGGTCGCTGCGCGCCGATGGTGGCGAAACCCCCCAGGTGCATCAGCGCGGCCCCGTCGCCGTCGAAGCAGAAGATCCTGCGCCCGGGCGTATGCAGGGCGATGGCCAGGGCGATCTGGGAGGCGTGGCCCATGGACCCGACCGTCAGGAAGTCCCGGGCGTGGCCCAGGCCCGAGGCCGTCCGGTCCTCATGGAGCTCCCGGGAGATCATGCCGGTAGTCGCGACCACGATGTCCCGCGGTTCCGCCAGGGCCGCCACCGCCTTGAGCGCTTCTTCCCGGGAAAGAAGGCAGGTGTTCGCGGGAGCGCTCCGGAGGGTGTGCGCGGAGAACGTGTCCTTCCGGACCAGCAGGGCATAGGGGCCCTGGACGGCCTTCATGCCTTCATAGGCGAGGCGCACCTGGTCCCGGGCCGCCGCTTCCTCGCCGGAGAGGACGGCGTACGGGATGCCGGCCGCCTCCAGGAGGGCCGGAGTGACCTTGCCCTGTTTCACATGCTGCGGTTCATCCTTGACCCCGGGCTCGCCGCGCCAGCCGATCAGGAGCAGCATCGGGATGGCATAGACCTCCGGGTCGGCCAGGGACAGGAGCGGGTTGAGGGCGTTGCCCAGGCCGGAGTTCTGCATGTAGACCAGGGGGATGCCCCCGGTGGCCAGATGGTGCCCCGCGGCCAGCGCCACCGCGGAACCTTCATTGGCGGGGATGATGTGCTCGACGGGCGTCGTGTGGTCCGTCAGGTAGGCGCAGAAATCCTTCAGCAGGGAGTCCGGCACGCCGGCGAAGAACGTGGTGCCGTGCTCTTTCAGCAGTTCAAAGAGGAAGGACGGGGCCAGCATCACTTGGTCCCCGGGATGAGTTCCAGGACCTCCTTGATGGACATGCAAAGGCTGTCGGCCTCCTTGGAGCGCCCGTGCTCGAGGATCGAGTTCGCCGTGCCCACCATGGCCGGGTAGGCGCTGCGCAGGAGGTGGTTGGCGTAGATGACGAGGTTGATCCCCCAGCCGTTCAGTTCCTCCTCGGTGAACTGGTTGTAGCTCGTCGGCACCGCCACCAGGGGCAGGTTCGGGAACTCGGCTTTGATCACCTGGCAGAATTCCTTGATGTCGAGCCCCGTCTGTTCTTTCGAGTGGATCAGAAGGGCGTCGGCGCCGGCCCGCACGTAGGCTCGGCCCCGTTCCAGCGCATCCGCCATCCCCAGCCCGGCGATGAGGCTCTCGATCCGGGCGATGATCATGAACTCCTTGGTGACCCGGGCGGCCCGTCCGGCCTGGATCTTTTCGCAGAAGCCCCGGATGGTGTCCAGCTCATGGACCGCTTCGGTGCCGAACAGGGAGTTCTTCTTGAGCCCGACCTTGTCCTCGATGATGATGGCCGAGACGCCCAGGCGCTCCAGTGTCCTGATGGTGTAGACGAAATGTTCGAGCTTGCCGCCGGTGTCGCCGTCCAGGATGATCGGCTTGCTGGTCACCTCGAGGATCTCGTTGAGGGTTCCGAGCCTGGAGGTGAGGTCGACGAGCTCGATGTCGGGTTTGCCCTTGGAGGTCGAATCGCAGAGGGAGCTCACCCACATGCCGTCGAATTCCTTGATCTTGCCGTCCGTCACCTGCTTGGTCTTTTCCACGATGAGCCCGGTCAGGCCGTTGTGGGCCTCCAGGATCCTCAGCACCGGCTTGAAGGACAGCAGCTGGCGCAGGCGATTCTTCCGGAGCTCGGGGGTCGTCCCCAGGTCGCTGATGGCCTTCTCGATGGTGGTGATGGAGACTTCCTTGGTGTAGGGGAACTCCACCAGCTGGCCTCCCCACCCCTTGAGGACCTCGATGACCCGCTCGCGGAAGTGGGCGTGGAGCCCCTCCCGCCAATCATCGCCGTGGACCACGAAGTCCGGTTTCAGGGCGAGGAGGTTGGGAACCTGGTCGAAGGTCTCCTGGGCGATCACGCTGCCGACGCCGCGGAGGCTCGCCACGACCCGCCTCCGGGCCGCATAGTCCATGACCGGCCGGCGCCAGTACTCGGCGATCACGGCGTCCGTATGGAGTCCGACGACGACCTCGCCCAACTCGCGGGCGCGTTCGATGATGTTGATGTGCCCGTGATGGATGACATCAGCACTCATGGCAAGATAGACGGTCTTCATTGAATAATCGCCTCCCGATCATCTATCGGCGTCCTGGGTGCGCGAAGCTTGTCTGTTAAAAATCTTACAATTTCCTGGCCCGCTGTGCCGACATTCAGAAAATATTCCTTAAGAGCCTTTTGCCTGTCGGGCAGTTTGGGGTCATGGCCTGAAGTGACTTGATCAATGAAAGCAAACAGACCTTCGACGGTTTTTGAGTAGTAAAGGTATTTGATGATCGTTATATCGTCAGCGCTGTCATCGGCGGCATTAAATATTAAATTTTCATAATTATACTCATTCTCAGGCAACAGGAAAACCGAGATGGGTTTCAGGGTGGGCAGGAAATCCATCATCAAGCCGCTCGAGCAATCCGTCAGCAGCGCGTCCGTCAACCCGAAGGAGAAACGGCCATCAGGGTTGTCGTCGAAGAAGGCATTGCCGCTGGCGGCCAACAGGCGCGGCAGCAGCGCGACGTGGTCCTCGGTCATCAGTTTCCAGTCCAGAATCTGTCTGAATAATAAAGGGTGGGGTCTGAAAATTAGAAATAAATCCTTTCTCTCTTCAAAGAAACCGAAAATTTTTGCGAACAGAAATAGAAAGGAAGAATGTGCTTTTGACATTTCAAAGGTTGCAATCCAGTGGGGAGCCCACATGAAGGTTTTCCGGTTGTTTATTTTTTTATACAAAATCGATTCCTGAAGTTGTGCTTTGCTGTAGCAATCAACCTCGTCAAGTTTCGGACTGCCGATGGCAACCAGGGACTCCGGCCTCAACGCCGGATCCTCCGCCATGAAATGGGCACGCGTGTATTCTGATTGGCAGAATATGTAGTCGAATGACCTCAGCCGAACCTTGACCAGCGGGTCCTGGATCAGTGCGTTGGTGGGGTCGGTTAAATAATAGGGTATGAAGACAATCAGCTTCCCGAAATCCTTTAGTCTGGGGAAATCGAAATCCTGCCCGGACATCCACAGATAGGGCATTTGAACAAAAACGATATCGTAATAATTCGATTTTGACTCGAACTCCAGAAGCGGGGTCGGCCGGATGCCCATGGCATGGTAGGAGGCCGTATCACGATTATAGGTGTCGGTTATCTCCTGGACCGACCCCTGGTCCCAGAGCAGCTGGAGAAAGTCGGGCGACTCCCACTCGCCGGAATGGGCCTTGATTGCTTTGATGATGCTGGTGTAGGTGGATATGATGCTGGGGCGCTGGAGCAGGAAAAGAGACTTTATTCTATTCAAAACAGCCTCCGGGACTCTTTTGAGCTCTTGCCTGTGCCAGGTGTCCGGACGTGGTCTGCCCTAGTTGGACTTCTCCAGGTGGATCGTGACCTGGGTGTCGGGCACCAGCAGCGACGGGCTCAGCATGCGCACCCGGACGCTGTGGAAGACCGGCGTGGTGAGGTCGTTGGGGTTCCCCTTCAGGGCCAGGGGGACCACCTTGGGGGTGGTGCTGGCGGGGAAGAGGTAGGCGTTCTGCACGTCCCCATCCAGCACCACCTCGATGGAGGCGCCCGCGGGCAGGGTGGGGATGGTGGAGACCTTCAGGTTGTAGCCGGCGTCCGCGCTGTTGGCGAACAGGGCGTAGACGACCTCGCCGTGGGAATTGTTGGGGTAGTAGTAGGTGACCTGCTCCTTGCCCTGGGCGTCCAGGTGGTAGCTGGGGATCTGCTGGGCCAGGCCCATGGAGAGGGTGAAGGAGGGGAAGGGCGTGAGCAGGGTGTTGGGGTCGATGCCCCAGCTGGTGGTGTATTTGGGCAGATCCGCGTCCGCCTGGGTGGTCCAGGGGATATTGAAGGGGCCGAGGAGGTTGAAGAGGACGCTGTCCGTGAAGGTGGCGGCGAGGTTGGAGTTGTCGGCGGCGGACTGGGCCTCTTCCAGGCGCCCGAGCTGGACGTAGAGGTTGGAGCAGTCCGAGAGGACGGTCTCATTGCCCGTCGTGGTGCTGGGCGTCAGGAGGGTATAGAAGCGCAGCAAATTCACCGGATTGATGTTGGCGACCCACTGGGCCTGGGTGCCCGGGGCGGTGACGCCCGCGTTGGCAAGGGCCATCTGCCAGGTGAGGGCGGCGATGGTCGGGGCCGAGAAGACGCCTTGCTGGGCCTTGGCCAGGGCGCTGAGGTCCCGGACGTCGCGGGCCGGACCATAGCGGGTGTTGGTGGGGGGGTTGCTGCCGGGGATGAGGGTGGGGGTCCCGGCGAGGTAGGGGGACTGCAGGATGGTCGTGGCCATGCCGTCACCCAGGCCTTCGACCAGGGCGAGGTCCGGCGCCAGGTTGGTTGCGGGCTGGCCCGTGGGTATGAGGTTCGTCTTGCGCTGGCCGAAGATCATGTTGCGGCCCAGGAGCGGATAGATGGCGCCCACATCGAAGGCGTCGTCGGGCTGGACGACCCCGTCCACGGTGCCGCCGCCCGAGATGGCGCCGAAGTAGTGGAAACCCGAACCATCGAAGGCCAGGGGGAAGGCCAGGGGATTGTATTCCACGAACGTGCCCCGCTTGACGGAGAGTCCGGGGACATAGTGGAAGTCCAGGGCCGAGGCGGTGGGGGAAGGGACGGCGTTGGAATACTCATAGGAAAAGTACCAGCAGGCATCCAGGATGGCGGGGATGGAACTGCCGGCGTTCACCGTGGCGGCCGCCGGGAACGTGGCCGTGGCGGGGATCCACCACTTGGGAGCGGCCACGGTCCAGGTATCCGTGAGGCCCAGGGAGAAGTTCACGACCACATCGTTGTAGCCCACCTGGACCGTGGTGGGGCTCGTCACCGCCGTGGCATCCAGGTTCTGGCGCATCACGTAGATGGGCCGGTCGGTGATGTTGAGGGTGCTGTAGACGCCGGCGGGGTCGGCGATGACGCTGACCGTGGAGGACGGGGTGCCCGGCTGGGTCATCAGGCTCGTGAGCTCGATGAACGTCGGCCAGTTCTGCAGGATGTTGGCGCTGACCTGGTAGAAGCCGTTCAGGTCGGTGGTGGCGGAGGCCACCTGGGCCCACACGTAGGTGGTGGTGAAGTCCGGGTTGTCCTGGGGGCGCAGCTGGAAGACGCGCAGGGCCATGCCCCGGGCCGCCGAGCTGGCCAGGTAGGCCGAGGGGTTCGTGGACACGCCCAGGGGCACGCCATTGGCATCGTAGCTGAGCGGCTTGCGGGTATAGGTCACCGTGCCCGAGATCTGGAAGGTGCCCGAGGCCACCCCCGATTGCGACTTATGGCATCCCAGACCCGCGACGAGAAGGACGGCTGAAAACAACATGGCCGCGCACGCGCGCAAACCGTAGGGACGTACTAGCATGCTCACCTCGTACAACTGCGCAAAGGCAAAGCCTAACATGCCCAAGACATTTTGGCTTCCTCAAGGCAGGTGTGCGTCCAGTGGCCCGAAAGTTCTTGAGAAATCACCGGCTTGGTTTGGGCGCCACCAGGGTCTGGTTCTGGGCGATCTGATCGGCGGGAACCTCTTCCACGTCGTTCAGGTAGGGCAGGGGATTCTGGGCCGCGCCGTCCTTGCGGAGCTCGAAATGGAGGTGGGGGCCGGTGGCGTTGCCGGTGCGGCCCACTTCGGCGATCTTCTGGCCCCGGCGGACGATCTCGCCCTCCTGGACGAAATTGCGCCGGTGATGCCCGTAGAGGGTCACGATGCCGTTCCCGTGGTCAAGCATCACGTAGTTGCCGTACCCTTTCTGCTTGCCGGAGGCAATGACCTGGCCGTCCAGGACGGCGAAGACGTCGGTCCCGGTGGGGGCGGTGAGGTCGACGCCCTTGTGGCTGCCGCGGTAGCGGACCCGGCGCCGGGCGGCGCGCACCTTGATCGTCTTGGACCGCATGCGGGGACCCCAGGCCGAGCTGATCGTGCGGGTCTCCACCGGCCAGAGGAGGTCCAGGTGGGCGGGATCGGCGGGCTCGAAGGAGTTCGGGGCGGCAGGCGCAGGGGCCGGGTCGCCCGGGAGGGGCAGCACGGGCTGGATGCCGGCCAGGAGGCTGGAAGCCCGCGGGTCCGGGTTGGAGGCCGAGAGGTCGCGCACGGTGGACGGCAGGATCCCCTCCAGGTGGGTCAAGGAGGACGGTCCCGGGGCGGGCGTGGCGGGCAGGGGGGGCATGGGGGGCAGGTCATGCCGGACGTTCCGGGTGGCCTGGACGCTGCCATGCACCTTGACCACCGTGCCGACGGTGAGCTTGGCCAGGTTCAGCCTGGGATTGATGGCTTCCAGCTCGGTCAGGCTGAGGTTGTTGTCCCGGGCGATGCGTGCGGCGGTCTCACCCTTGCGCACCTTGTGGGTGGCGGGGCGGGTCGGCGTGTGCGAGGAGGACCGGGCCGTGGGATGGACCGAGGGATGGCTGTGATGGTGAACGGGCTTGGCGGCCTGGAGGCTGCCGGACACGCAGGAGACGATCAGGGCTAGGGTGACGACGGTTGTGCGCATGGGTTCTCCTCATGCGGGCGCTGGATCAGTTTCGGGACGTTTTCAACCCTCCTTGGGAGACAGCCCATGGTGGAAGTTCGGATTCCTGATCCTAGCCAGGGCGGCTGCCAAAGGCAAAGGAAAATGTCTTCTGTTTGTACCTCCGGCGGCCTGCCAAAAAGGCCCGCGGCCTTGAGGGTCAAGGGCTTCAGCGGGGGTCGCACCCGGGCTGGAAAATACCGGTACTATTCTTGCCAGGGACAATCCGGCCAGGCTTGCGCCACCCGGCCGCGGCGTCCTCCCTCTTTCAGGAGCAGGCGCACGGAGCCCACCTCCATGCGGTGGCTCACGGCCTTGAGCATGTCGTAGAGCACCATGAGTCCGAGGCTCACGCCGGTCAGGGCCTCCATCTCCACGCCCGTCCTCCCCTCGGTCGAGACCTCCACCCGCAGCCAGGCCCGGCCCGCCTCCCGGTCCCAATGCTGGTCCACGGTGACGGCCTCCAGGGGCAGGGGGTGGGCCAGGGGGATCAGGTCCCCGGTGCGCTTGGCGCCGGTGATCGCGCCGATGCGCGCCACGGACCAGGGATCGCCCTTGGGGCCGCCGCCCTCCTCCAGGGCCTGGGCGCACTCCGGGCAGAGGGCGAGGTAGCCCGCGGCCACGGCGCGCCGGCGGGTCACGCTCTTGGCGGAGACGTCCACCATCTTCGGCCGGCCTTCGGGGTCCAGGTGGGTGAGGGTCACGTTGCGCTCCAGGCGAGGAGGATATCCCTGAGTGCGGCGGTGTCGGGCGCATAGGCCATGGGCGAGAAGGCGGCCAGGGCCTCCTCCCCGTAGAAGCCGTGCCCCACGGCGATGCTCCGCACGCCGGCCCGCCGGGCCATGTCCAGGTCGAAGGGGGTGTCCCCCACCATCACGGCGTCCTCCGCTTCCACGCCCAGGCTGGCCAGGATCTGGTTGATGCTCTCGGGGTCCGGTTTGGCGTGCTTGACCTCGTCGGGCGTGACCACGGGCTGGAAGTACGGGGTCCATTCCAGGGCGGCCACCTGGCGCCGGAGCGGCTCCCCGCGCTTGCTGGAGGCGAGGGCCTGCAGGATGCCCCTGCGCTGGAGCTCGGCCAGGAGCTCGCTGATGCCGTCGAAGCCCTTGATCAGGTGTTCGTGCTCGGTGTACTTGAACGTGCGGTACAAAGGCAGGACGTGCTCCACGCTGAGGCCCAGGGGGACGAAGGTGCGGCGGAGGCCCTCCTCCACCGGCAGGCCCACGTACTTCAGCCACTCCTTGCGGACCGAGTGGGGCAGCTCCAGCAGCGTCAGGGCATGGTCCATGCCCGCCTCGATGATCGGCCTGGTATCGGCCAGGGTTCCGTCGAAATCCCAGATGACAAGCTTCAAAGGTTCTCCTCCAGGGCGGCCTCCGTGCCGAAGACCCCCTCCCACTTTGCCACCACCACCGAGGCCAGGCCATTGCCGATGACGTTGACGGTGGTGCGGGCCATGTCGTTGATCTCGTCCACCGCCAGGAGGAGGGCGATCCCGGCGTCCCCGGGCAGCCCGAAGCTGGCGCAGGTGCCCGCGATGATCACCAGGGTGGCCCGGGGCACCCCGGCCACGCCCTTGCTGGTGAGCATGAAGGTGACGACCATCAGGAGCTGCTGGCCGAAGGGCATGTGGATGTGGGCCGCCTGGGCGATGGTCAGGGAGGCCAGCACCAGGTAGAGGGTGGAGCCGTCCAGGTTGAAGGAATAGCCGGTGGGGATCACGAAGCTGGCCACCCGGCGGGGCACGCCGAACCGGACCATCTCCTCCAGGAGCTTGGGCAGGGCGGCCTCGCTCGAGGCCGTGGAATAGGCCGTGAGGGCGGGTTCCTTGATGGCCCGGAAAAAGCTGGGCACGTTGATCCGGAAGCCGAGCATCACCGGGATGAAGATGAAAAGGACCAGGACCCCCAGGGCGACATACAGGCTGCCGACGAACTTGCCGTACTGGGTGAGGAGGTGGAACACCGCCGGCCAGCCCTTGAGGGACGTGCCCGCGCCTCCGGCCATGGCGCTCACGTTGTAGGCCATGGCGCCGAAGACGCCCAGGGGCGTGAGCTTCATGACCATGTCCGTGTACTTGAACATCGTCTGGGCCACCCCATCGAAGAAGGCCAGCACCGGCCGGCCCCGCTCGCCCACCTGGGTCAGGGCCATGCCGAAGAGGCTGGCGAAGATCACCACGGGGAGGATGTCCCCTTCCGCGGCGTGCTGGATGAGGTTGCTGGGGAACAGGTGCAGGGCGATCTCCCAGCCGGTCTTGGCATGGGCCATGGCGACGCCGGAATGGGCGCCGGGGTCCAGGGTCAGGCCCGCGCCCGGCTTGACCCAGTTGACGATCCCCAGGCCGATGAAGAGCGCGAAGGTGGTGACCACTTCGAAGTAGAGGAGGGCCTTGCCCCCCATCCGCCCCACGGCCCGGATATCGCCGGTCTGGGCGATGCCCACGATGATGGTGGAGACCAGGAGGGGGACGATGAGCCCCTTGATGAGGCTGATGAAGGCCTTGGACATGAAATGGAAGGTCTCGTAGGCATGGGGATGCTGGTCGCTGGGCAGGGAACCCCCCAGCAGCACGCCCAGGATCAGGCCCACGAAGATCCAGAACGTGCTGGATTTATATAGGGGTTTGGCTCCGCTGGGCATCATGCTCCCCAGTCTCCCACGGGTGGGCGCCCAGGCGAATCAGAACCCGCTGACCACCTGGAAATAATGCGCGAAGGCGGCCATGCCGCCCGAGGCCTGCTCCCAGTCGTAGTTCTCGTTGGGGGCGTGGTAGCCGTGGGAGGGCAGGCTCAGGCCCAGGAAGAAGACCTGGCAGCCCAGGACGTCCTCCATCGTCTTCACCGCGCCGATGGAGCCCCCTTCCCGGGTGAAGCAGCATGGCGCGCCGAAGGCGAAGGCGTAGGCCGCCTTCACGGCCTCGGCGTAGGGGCCGGTGACGTGGCCCTTGAAGGGCGCGAGGCCGTGCTCCTCATGCACCTGGACGCCGGGGAAGCGGCTCTCCACGAAGCCGCGGATCAGGGCGAAGGTGGAGGCCTCGTCCATGTCGGGCACCAGCCGGCAGCTCATCTTCACCTCGGCCCGGGGCGGGACGGCGGACTTGATGCCCGGGCCGGTGTAGCCTCCGACCATGCCGTGCACCTCCATGGTCGGCCTGCCCCAGATGCGCTTCATGATCTTCAGCGGGTGGTCGGTGCGCAGGTCGTGGAGCTCGTGGTCCTGCTTGAAGGTCTCAACGGAAAAGCCGGAGTGGGCCCATTCCTTGAGCTCCCTGCGGCTGGGCTTGACCACCTTCTTGTAGAAGCGGGGGATCTTCACCTTCCCGGTGTGGCCATCCATCATGGCGGCCACCACGCACATGAGCTCGGCCAGGGGGTTCCGGGCCGCGCCGCCCACCACGCCCGAGTGGAGGTCGTGGCCCGCCGTCTCCAGGGTGAGGCGGAAGCCCTTGAGGCCACGCAGGCCCGCGGGGGTGCTGGGCTTGCCGCGGGTGATCCAGACGGTGTCGCTCACGACGATGGCGTCCGTGCCCAGCAGGTCCCGGTGCCTTTCAAGGCCGCCCAGGAAGCTGGGGGAGCCGATCTCCTCTTCCAGTTCCCAGAGGAAATGGATGTTCAGGGGCACGCCCGCTTCACGGGCGGCCAGGGCCCCGAAGAAGGCCGAAAGGGCCGGTCCCTTGTCGTCCGTGGTGCCGCGGCCCCGGTAGGTGTCGCCCTGGATCTCCATGCGGAAGGGCTCGGTGGTCCATTCCGGCTCGTTGGCGGGCTGGACATCCATGTGGTTGTAGACGGTGAGGGTGGGCAGGGCGGGATCCCGGTCGAAGCGGCCCAGCACCAGGGGGTTGCCCCCGGTCTCCAGGACCAGGCCCTCCCCGCCGTGGCGCCGGAAGAGGTCCGCGGCGGCCTCGGCGCACCGGCGGATCTCGCCGGCCCGGTCCGGGTCGCTGGAGACGGAGGCGATCTCCACGAGGGTCTTCAGCTCGGTCTCGAAGGCCTGGCGATGGTCCTGGGCGTAGGCTGCGAGGGCTTCACGGGTGAGGGCTTCTAGGTTCATGGGAACTCCGGAAGAGGGCTTCCTACCATACGCCCTTGAAGGCGCAGGGAGAATGGGGAATCCGGAAGGATCTGGAAGGTGCGTGGTTCGCAGTACAATTGAAGCCGGCATGTTCAAGGGAGCAACGGATGGATCGTTTCGGAAGTTCAAGACTGCGCATCGTCTGGACCAGCGTGTGCCTCCTCCTGTCGGGGCTGGTGCTGGGGGGCCTGGGCGGGTTCGGGGGGGACGGGTCCCAGGTGATGGTCTTCGGCAGCGGCATCCCCGTGGGTTTCCTCTCCGACGATCCCAGGGCCTGGGCCGCCGACCTCCTGGGCCGGCTCCTGTTCACGGTGGTGCCGGCGGTGATCCTCCTGGGCGGCATCGTGCCCCTGGGCGACTGGCTCGCCGCGGGGGGGCGGCCCGAGCGGTTCCGGGGGCTGGCCCTGGGCGCCCCCATGGCCTTCGCCCATGGCCTCTTCCTGAGCCAGATCGCCATCCTCCCGGTCCTGGCGGCCAGCTACAAGCTGCTGGGCAATCCCCTGGCGCCCCGGATCCTCCTGGCCGACACCAACGCGGTGGTCCTGGGCCTGGAGCTCCTGCTCTGGTCGGCCGCCCTGGGCTGCCTCCTGAAATCCAACCGTGGCCTGGCCATCATCCTGGCCTTCGGGCTCCAGGAAGTGGGCAGGGTCATGGCCTGGGGGGGCGAATTCCTGGGGGACCTGGATGTCCCCAAGGCCGCCGTGAAGGCCATGGCCTTCCTGGGCCGGGCCCTGCCCTCCTCCCAGCTGCCCTCGGACCCCTTCGCCTGGAAGGCCCTGCCCTTGTGTCTCGGCCTGCCCATCGTCCTCGCCGCCGCGCTGCTCCTTTTGCCCGGCAAGGCCCCCAAACGGGGAAAATCTTGAAAATACTTCTGGTGGGTTCCCTGCTTATTGCGCCTGTTCTTGCCGAGGAGGCTCTGCAGGCGCCACAGGATCTCTCCCAGGTGAAGGGGCGGCTCACGGAGATCCAGGCTGCCCTCACCGCGGCCGACCAGCAGATCACGGCCCTCAAGAAGCGCCGCAAGGGCGTCCTGGTGGAGCTGCAGGCCATCTCCCTCCAGGCCGACCGGGTCCGCGCCCAGGCCGAGCAGGCCCGGCTCAAGCGCGACCAGGCCCAGCTGGACATCGAGTCCACCACCCGCCAGAAGGACGAGATCAGCAAGGAGATCCGCCTGCGCCGGGACGAGCTGCGCAAGGAGGTCCGGTGGATGCAGGCCCTGGGCCCCCTGGGGGACCTGGGCCTGTTCACGAGCTTCGCCACCTTCGAGCAGTACATCGTCCAGGGCCGGTACCTGGCCTACCTGCGCAACCAGGAGCGGCTCCGCCTGGACCGCATCCAGCACCTGCAGGCCGATCTCGCCAACCGGGAGACGGAGATCCAGGAGGCCATGGACCGGCTCTCCCGGGAGGAGGAGGAGGCCGTGCGCCTCCAGGCCAACCTCCAGCTCAACGAGGAGCACCTCGAGGGCTTCCTGGACGGGCTCAAGCAGGACGAGTCGCGCCAGAAGGAGGTCCAGGCGGAACTGGCCGAGGAGGCCCTCCAGCTCGAGCGCATGCTCACCCAGCTCCTGGGCAGGCCCAGGGCCGACAGCTACGAGGGCCCGGTGGCCTTCGCCAACCTCAAGGGCGAGCTGCCCCAGCCCGCCTCGGGTTCCCTGGCCCAGGCCTTCGGGGAGCACCTGCATCCAAGGTTCCACACCCGGACCATGCAGAGCGGGCTGCTGATCACCGCCGCCGAGGGCGCGCCGGTGGTGGCGGTGGCCGACGGCAAGGTGGTCTTCGCCGACATCTACCAGAGCTTCGGCCCCATGGTCATCCTGGAGCACGGCGGAGGCTTTTTCACCCTCTACACGCATCTGCGGGGCATCGGCGCCACCAAGGGGCAGGTCCTCCGCCAGGGCGAAGCCCTGGGCACGGTGGGCATCACCATGGACGGACCCCGCCTGGGCTTCGAGATCCGGCACCTGACCCAGCCGCAGGATCCCAACAAGTGGCTGAAACAGCGGTACCGGTAGCTATTTGACCGAGCTGCCCATGTTGAACAAGGGCACATACACGGCGAGCAGCAGCCCCATGACGACCACGCCCATGAAGAGGATCAGGATGGGGCCCACGAGGGTGGTGACGGCGGTGGTGGCCTTCTCCACCTCCTGGTCGAAGAAGTCGGAGACGTGGTTGAGCATGTCGGGCAGGGCCGAGGACTGCTCGCCCACCCGGGTCATCTCCACGGCCAGCGGGTCCAGCAGCTGGGACTGCTCCAGGGCGGTGTGCAGGGAGGAACCGGCCCGCACCAGCTCGGCCACGTTGTGCAGGCGCCGGCGCATGCGCTCGCTGGCAGTGGTGCGCTGGATCACCTCCAGGGCCTGGAGGACCGGCATGCCGCCCGACAGGAGCACGCCCAGGGTCCGGGTGAAGACGGAGGAGTGGTACATGCGGTAGAGGTCGCCCAGCTTGGGCAGGGCCAGGATCCCGGACTCCCAGACCCGCTTGCCGGTGTCCGTGGTGAGCATCCAGCGAATGAAAAAGACCAGGGCCACCAGGCCGACCAGCTGGAAGTAGATGGTCTTGCGCACGATCTCGCCCAGGTCGAGGAGTATCTGGGTGGCCTGGGGCATCTCGATGCCGCTGCCCGCGTAGATCTCCGAGAACCTGGGCAGCACCACGTTGAAGATCACCGCCAGGGCGATGACCAGGACGACCACCAGGAAGCAGGGGTAGAAGAGGGCCTCCATGATGCGGCGGCGGCTGTTCTGGGCGAAGGACTGGAAGGCCAGCCACCGCCCGATGACCTCGGGCAGCGTGCCGCTGCGCTCGCCGGCCACGACGTTGGCGCGGTAGACCGCGGGGAAGGTGCCCACCTGCTCCATGGCCTCGGAGAAGGACATGCCTTCCTTGAGGAGCTCGACGACCCGGTCCAGGGAGCTGCGCAGGAGGGGATCCTTGCCGTGGCCGACGAGGAGCTCCAGGGACTGGAGGAGGGGGATGCCGGCCTTGAGCAGCGCGAGGAGCTCCTGGTTGAAGAGGATCAGGGTCTCGGCCCCTAGGACCTTCTGGCTGCGGAACGCGCCCATGGCCCGGCGCACGTCCATGGGGAAGTTCCCCTCCGTCATCACCTTCTTGCGAACGTCGTCCGGAGTGGCCCCCTCGAAATCCCTCACGAGGATGTCGCCGGTGGGTGTGGTGAATTTTACAGTGAATCTCATATCGCAGCTCTTGTGCTAAGGATAGCCGCTAAGCCAGTCTTGGGAAGTTGCCGTGTAACACCGAAGGAGTCCCCGTGATCACCAGGCATGTCGCCCTCAGCGGTCTCACCAGGATTCTCACCTGGGGTCTCACCTGGGCCGCCCTGGCCGGGCCGGCGGTTGGCCTTGCTGATCACGCGCTCCTCCGGGTTGGAACGGAACTGCCGGGAATTCTTGATATGAGGGATGCGTCGGCGGGGGAATGGGTTCCCGGCGATACGCGGGATCCTGCCCAGGTGCAGGCCAAGGTCGAGGCCTGGTCGCGCAAGGTGGCCCCGCTGCGGGGCCGCGCTTGCGTGCGGATCCTCCTCCCGGAGGGCCCCGGGCGGATTCCCCTGCTGCTGGCCGCGAGCCAGGCCCTGCGGGCCCAGGAGCCCGCCGTGACGCTCTACCTTGCCTTCCAGGCCGGGGCCGAGCCGATCTGGGACGAGGCCGCCTGGGGCGCCGTCCAGGGCGGGGCCCTGCTGCCCCAGGACCTGGGCCCCGAGCCCGCGGCCTGGCGCGACCTCCTCGTCAAGGCCCAGGCGCTGCTGCCGGGACGGCCCTGGACCCTGTGGCTCCCTTCGGACCCCGGGGCCCGCCTTGGTCAGCTCCTGGGGGATGGCGGCCGGGTCGTGGTGCCCGTCCAGGGGCCCTCCGCCACCCTGGCCGAGGGAGGCGACGCCGGCTTCACCGAGGTGGAGGGTGGCCTGGGCTCGCTGCTCCTGCGCAATCCCCGCACGGGGGAGGCGCGCAGCTGGACCTTCGCGGCCGGAGGCTGGACCCGGACCCCGGCCCAGGAACGCCATGAAGTGCAGGTCACCGCCCAGGAGGCCTATGACGTGGGGGCGCTCCTGGCCCGAGCCCGGGCCCGGCGCCTCCGGGAAAGTCTCGCGCTCCGCACCCAGGAGGCCGAACTGATCGTGAATCTGCACGTCCAGGGAGGCCAGGGCCCGGGCTCGGACCTGGGCTTCCGTTTCCGGTGCTTCCAGGCCGCGGGCGGGCCCGAGGAGACCCTGCAGAAGGAAGTGCTCTTCAACGGTGTAAAGGCCAACCTCACCCCCGGACTCCAGCTGCCCATCGTGGAGAGCCGCACCAGCATGGCCACACCCGCGTCCCTGACCCTGACGGAGCGCTACCGGTACCTGGATGGAGGTCCCCAGGGGCCCGGGCGGAGGCTGATCCGCTTCGCCCCGGTGGATGGCGATGTCCTCCTCTATGCTGGCGAGCTAACGGTCGAGGAGAGCTCCGGGCGGATCCTGGAGGAACGCTCCTCGCGCTCAGGCCTTCCAGGGCTGGTCAAGTCGGAGACCCGGACGCTCACCTATGGGGAGGTCGCTCCCGGGGCGTGGCGCTTGGTAATGGCCAAGACCTTCGAAAGGTGGGTCCTGGGCGCCGGGGTCACCCAGGTCCAGCGGACCCTCGTCTACGAGCATTTCCTCATCAACGACCCCGCATTCGGCGCACACCGGGACGCTGCCGTGGCCTCGGACGGGACCATGCTCCGCGCCACTCCGGAGGGGCTGCGCTACTACAACAAGCAGAAGGATGGCACCCGGGTGACCGAGGAGCGGGCCCGCTCTTCCAGCCGTGGCATCGGCGGACTTCTGGTCATCGATCCCACCCTCCCCCTGCCCGTCGTGCCCCTGGGCGGCCTGTACCTCTCCGACTTCAACGCCTTCAACAAGGGCATCCAGTACACCTTCCTCACCGCGGTGCTCTACAATGCCGGTTCGCTCACCATCCCCGAAGTGGGGATGGGGTTTACGCTCGACGGCTCGGGTTCCCTCGTCGCCCTGCCCGACACCGAACGGCCGGTCCAGAATGGTCAGCTGGTGAACGGGTTGGCGGTGGGCCGGCGTTCAGGGGACCTGAACCTGGGCCTCGGCCATGACCTCGGGGGCGACTTCCACTTCCAGGGCAGGGGCGAGTTCAGGTACGACCTTTTCTCCCATCCCTGGAAGGACCAGGACTGGACCCCAGGCTTCGTACTCCCTCCCTCGGGCTGGAACAAGCAACTCACGGGGGAGCTGAGCTGGCTCCACCGCGGCTTCCAGCTTGTGGCCTATTGCGGGGAGGGGTGGCGCCCAGGGGGGCCATTCGGGCTGCCCGGGGCCCTGCAGGCGGTCCAGCCCCACTTCACCCGCTGGGGGGGCCACACGGGTTACGACTTCGAGGTGGGTGCCGGTACGTGGCTCCATGGGGAGGCAGGCTACGACGGCGGTGCCCGCTTCGACCGCTTCGATGCGCTCGCCGTGGGTGGGACGGGCGGAAATGTCCGGGTGGCCGGCATCCGCAACAATGCCATTGCAGCCGACCACCTGGAGTATGTCAAGGCCGCCGTCGTGGTGCCCACCGGTCCCCACCTGCGGCTGACCTTCGGCCTCGACCAGGGCTGGGTGCGCAGCCTGGACAACGAAAAGACCTACGCGATCACTGGCCTGGGCGTCGCCGGGGACCTGCCGGGCTTCTGGTGGTTCACCACCGTGCGGGTGGACCTGGGTGTAGGGCTGCTCAGCAGCTTGCCGGGCGTGAGGTCCTTCAACGGGTTCGTGGCATTCCTGCGGGTCTTTTGAAATTTGTTCTAGATAGTTAACAAAAATGTTAACTATCAGGCGTAGAAGCCCCGGGCATGCATGGCCGTGCTCACCCGGTCCAGGGCCAGGATGTAGGCGCCGATGCGGGGGTTGGTCTTGAACTTGTCCGTGGCGGCGAACACCGCCTGGAAGGCGTGGGTCATGTACTCCACGAGGCGCTCGTTCACTTCCCGTTCGCGCCAATAGAAGCCGATGCGGTTCTGCACCCACTCGAAGTAGCTCACGGTCACGCCGCCGACGTTGGCGAGGATGTCGGGCACCACCAGGACGCCGTTGTCCAGGAGGATGGGGTCCGCCTCGGGGGAGGTGGGGCCGTTGGCGCCTTCCACGACGACCTTGGCGCGGACCTTGGCCGCGTTGTCCTCGGTGATCTGGTTCTCGGTGGCGGCCGGCACGAGGATGTCCACGGCCATGGTGAGGAGGTCCCGGGCGTCCATGGGCTCGGCGCCCTTGAAGCCCACGACGGTCTTGTGCTCGGCGTGGTACTTGAGGAGGGCGTGGGTGTCGATGCCGCGATCGTTGCGGATGGCGCCCCTCAGGTCCGAGACGGCCACCATGCGGGCGCCGGCCTCGTGGAGGAGGCGCGCGCTCTGCGAGCCCACGTTGCCGAAGCCCTGCACGGCCAGGGTGGCCCCGGCCAGGGGCTTGCCCAGGCGCTGCATGGCTTCCCGGGCGGAGATGAGGATGCCCCGGCCGGTGGCCTCGTTGCGCCCGAGGCTGCCGCCCAGGCCCACGGGCTTGCCGGTGACCACGGCGTTCTCGGTCCTGCGGGTGTGCATGGTGTAGGTATCCAGCACCCAGGCCATGACCTGGCTGTTGGTGCCCATGTCGATGCCGGGCACGTCCCGGTCGGGGCCCAGCAGGTCCATGATCTCGGCGATGTAGCGGCGGGTGAGGCGTTCGAGCTCGCCCGCGCTCATGGTGGTGGGGTCGCACACGACGCCGCCCTTGCCGCCGCCGAAGGGGACGTCCACCACCGCGGTCTTCCAGGTGTTCCAGGCCGCCCCGGCCTTCACCTCGTCCAGGGTGATGCGGGGGTCGTAGCGGATGCCGCCCTTGGCGGGGCCGCGGGCCACGTTGTGCTGCACCCGGTAGCCCGTGAAGACCTCCCAGCGGCCGTCGTCCATGTGCACCGGGAGACTGACGATGAGGGAGCGGATGGGCGCGATGAACACCTTGAAGAGGGACTCCTCGAGGCCGTAGAGCTCCGCCGCGACGCGCAGACGGGACTGCATGGCGTCGAAGGCGCTGTGAGGATTGTGCATGGGTCTACCCCTCCCGGTGGTCGGTCGTGAGGGCGGGGGGCAGGTCCTCGCTGGGCAACTCCAGCTCCCTGCCTTCCTTCCAGAGGCCTTCCAGATTGTAGAAGCCGCGGGTCTCCTCGTCCATGACGTGAATGATGATGTCGCCAAAATCCAGGAGGATCCAGTTGCCGTTCTGTTCTCCCTCCCGGGAGAGGGGACGCACGCCCAGGGCCTTGAGGTGCTCCTCCACCGCATCGGCGATGGCACGGTTCTGCCGGTCGCTGGACCCGGACATGAACGCGAAGGTGTCGGTGAAGCTGGCGATGCCGGTCACGTCGAACAGGCGGATCCGGAAGGCTTTCTTGGAGCGGGCAGCTTCCACCACGCTCGCGAGCCGAGGCTCAAGGGTCATTCGTTCTCCCAAACAGACATTACGGTACTGGTTTTCGCGGCAAATGGCAGCCAGAACTTGCGAAGGAATTCCGGGGGGCGCCTCGCCCCGGGCCAGGGACGGGCGGAGCGCCGTGGAGGCCAGGTCCAGCTGGGTGCCCGGCAGGGGCACGACTTCGCCCGGCGCGCCGGACCAGCGGGGCCGTTCCCGGCCCAGGAGGAGGTCCGGCAGGGGGGTGCCGTCGAAGCCCGGGCGGGGGGAGGCGGCGAGGGAGGCCAGGGCCAGGATCCGCTCCGGGTCCTTCCACTGGGGGAAACCCGCCAGCTGGTCGCTGCCCATGACGAGGATCCAGGAGGATTCCGGTTCGCGGGCGGCGAGTGCCTCCAGGGTATCCACGGTGTAGCTGGCGCCCCCGCGTTCCACTTCCAGGGTCTCCACCGGGTAGGGCAGCTCCCGGAGCAGGCGGAGCCGGGCGGGACCGTCCAGGGACGGCTGGGGCTTGTGGGGGGGCAGGGCGGCCGGCACCAGGCGCAGCTCGTCCAGGTCCAGGGCGGTGCTGGCCAGTTCCGCGAGCTTCAGGTGTCCGGCGTGGGGAGGGTTGAAGGTGCCTCCCAGGAGCCCGACCCGTTTCATTGGCCCCGGGCGTCCAGCAGGGCCTTGCCGATGCGGTACACCAGGGGGCGGATGCCGTCGCCGGTGACGCCCGAGATGAGGATCGGCTCCTGGCCACGGGCCCGGCACAGGGCCTCGAAGCGGGTCCGGCGGTCCTCGTCCTGGAGGGCGTCGACCTTGGTGCCCACCAGCCAGCAGGGCTTGGCGGCCAGCACCGGGGAGAAGGCGGCCAGTTCCCCTTCGATGATGCGGATGGCCTCCTCCGGCTCCAGGATCGGGTCGGACAGGTCGACCAGGTGCAGCAGCATGCGGGTGCGCTCCACGTGGCGGAGGAACTGGATGCCCAGGCCCGCGCCGTCCGCGGCGCCCTCGATGAGACCGGGGATGTCGGCGATGACGAAGCTCTCCACCTCGTCCACCGTCACCACGCCCAGCTGGGGCTCCAGGGTCGTGAAGGGGTAGTTGGCGATCTTGGGCCGGGCGGCGGACACGCGGCTCACCAGGGTGGATTTCCCGGCGTTGGGCAGGCCCGCCAGGCCCACGTCGGCGATGAGCTTGAGCTCCAGGGCCACGTCCCGGATCTCGCCCTCCTCGCCGGGCTGGGCGTGGCGGGGGGTGCGGTTGGTGGAGCTCTTGAAGTTGTTGTTGCCCAGGCCGCCCCGGCCGCCCCGGGCCACGGTGACGGTCTGGCCGTGCTCGAGCAGTTCGGCCAGTTCCTCGCCGCTCATGGCGTCCTTGATGACGGTTCCCAGGGGCACGTCCAGGGTGATGTTCTCCCCGTCGGTGCCCGAGCACAGGCCCCCGGCGCCGTTCCCGCCGCGCTGGGCCAGGAAGTTGCGCTGGTTGCGGTAGGGATTGAGCGTATTGAGCGCCTTGTTGGCCCGGATGGCGATGCTCCCGCCCAGGCCGCCGTTGCCGCCGTCGGGGCCGCCCATCTCGGCGAACTTCTCCCTGCGGAAGGAGGAGGCCCCGGCGCCGCCGTGGCCGGCCTCGAGGTGCAGGGTCAGATGATCTAGGAACATGGAGTCGCCTGAAAAACGATGAGCGCACGGCCATGAGGCCGCGCGCTCAGCAAGGGGCCAAACTGCAGACTGAGCGCCCGGCCCTGAGGTCGCGCGCTCAGCAAGGGTCCAAACTGCAGGATGAGCGCCCGGCCCTGGGGCCGCGCGCTCATCCGGATGGGGTGCGGATCAGGCCTCGACGGGGTCGATGTGGATGAAGCGGCCATGCTGGCCCTTATCCTGGAAACGGACCTTGCCCTCGATCTTGGCGAAGAGGGTGTGATCGGTGCCCATGCCCACATTGACGCCCATCTTGAACTTGGTCCCGCGCTGGCGGACGATGATCGACCCGGCGGAGACCGTCTGGCCCCCGAAGGCCTTCACGCCCAGACGCTGTGCATTGGAATCGCGGCCGTTGCGGCTGGAGCCTACACCTTTTTTATGTGCCATGACAAACCTCTCGAATTGTGCCGGCCCTAGGCCTGGATGCCCTTGATGCGAACTTCCGTGAACCCCTGCCTGTGGCCGTTGGTGCGCTGGTAGGTGGTGGTGCGCTTCTTCTTGAAGATCAGGACCTTCTTGCGCCGGTCATGGCAGATGACCTCGGCGGAGACGGTGGCGCCTTCGACGGTGGGCGCGCCCACCTTCAGCTCGCCGTCGTTGTCGATCAGGAGGACGCGGTCGAAGATGATCGCTTCCTTGGGTTCCTTATCCAGGAGTTCGACCCGGAGGATCTCTCCTTCGGTCACCCGATACTGCTTGCCGCCGGTTTGGATCACTGCGTACATGACATCCTCGCTGTGGAGGCTTGGGCGGCGCCTGGACTAGCCGGCGCACTTGGGGAGCCCAAGACAAGGTCCAACAGAATGTCACCGATTCCCTTGATACGCAAGGATAAATTCATTTGGCGAGGAAGCCGCGCTTGCGCATGAGGGCGTCCGTGTCCACGTCCCGGCCCCGGAAGGCCCGGAAGGCGTCGGCGGGATCCACCGTATTCCCCACGGCCAGGACGGTGGTGCGCAGGCGGTCGGCCACGGCCCGGTCCCAGGGTCCCTCTCCCTCCTGGAAGGCCTCCCAGGCGTCGGCCGTGAGGGCGTCGGCCCAGAGGTAGGCGTAGTACCCGGCGGCGTACCCGTCCCCCGAGAAGATGTGGTTGAACTGGGTGGGGCGGTGGCGCATGACGAGCTCCCCGGGCATGCCCAGCCGGCCCAGCTCCTCCTTCTCGAAGCGGTCCGGGTCGATGACCTGGCCGCCGGCGAGGTGGAACTTCATGTCGAGGACCGCCGAGGAGAGGTATTCCATGGTCGCGAAGCCCTCGTTGAAGGTGGCGGCCTTCTTGATGCGCCTGACCAGGTCCTCGGGCATGGGCTGGCCGGTCTCGTGGTGGAGGGCGAAGGTGTCGAGGACCTCGGGGGTGAGCAGGAAGTGCTCGTTGAGCTGGGAGGGGAACTCCACGAAGTCCCTGGCGACGCTGGTGCCCGCCAGGCTCGGGTAGGTGACCTGGGAGAGCATGCCGTGGAGGGCGTGGCCGAACTCGTGGAACAGGGTGCGGGCGTCGTCGAAGGAGATGAGGACGGGCTCCCCGGGGGCGCCCTCGGTGAAGTTGGAGTTGTTGGAGACGATGGGCGCCACGTCGCCGTCCATCCGGCGCTGGGCGCGGTACGCGTTCATCCATGCGCCCGACAGCTTGCCGGTGCGGGCGAAGGGGTCGAAGTACCACAGGGCCACATGGGCCCCCTTGGCGTCCTTCACCTCCCAGACCTTGACGTCCGGGTGCTGGACGGGGAGGCCTGCCACCGGCGTGAAGGTGAGCCCGTAGCAGCGTCCCGCCGCCCAGAACATGCCCTCCCGCAGCTTGTCCAGCTGCATGTAGGGCCGGGCCTCCTGGAGATCCAGGTCGTGCTTCGCCTTGCGCAGCCGCTCGGCGTAGAAGCGGTAGTCCCAGGCCGCGAGCTTGAACCCGCCCTGGTCCCCGTCGATGATGGCCTGCATCTCCTTGACGTCCGAGCGCACCTGGGCGACGGCGGGCTTCCACACGGCCTCCATGAGGGCCACGGCCCGCTCCGGGGTCCCGGCCATGGACTGGGCCACGGACCAGTGGGCGTAGGTCGTGAAGCCCAGGAGCCGGGCCCTCTCGAAGCGCAGCTGGAGGATCTTGGTGATGTTGGCCTTGTTGTCCCGGGCGTCCCCGTTGTCGCCCCGGTTCGTGAAGGTGCGCCACACCTTCTCGCGCAGGGGCCGCGAGGCGGCGTATTCCAGGAAGGGCTCCACCGCCGACCGGGTGTTGGCGACGACCCACTTCCCCTCAAGGCCGTGGGCCTTGGCCGCACGCGCCGCGGAGGCCCGGAAGTCCGGGGACAGGCCGGCGAGGTCCGCTTCCCGGTCGATGACCGTGAAGAGCTGGCTCTCGTCCTCCAGCACGTTCTGGGCGAAGCGGGTGCACAGGGTGGCCAGCTCCCCGTTGATGACCTTGATGCGCTCCTTCTGGGGCCCCGTGAGCCTGGCGCCGGCGCGCACGAAGCTGGTGTAGTACACCCAGGCGAGGCGCTTCTGCTCGGGGGTGAGTCCCGCCTCGTCCCGGGCTTCGTACACAGCTTCGATGCGCCGGAACAGGCCCGCGTCCTGGGTGACCTCGTCGGAGAAGGCGGCCAGCTTGGGGCTCATCTCCTCCTCGATGCGGGGCAGGTCCCCGACCTTGAGGGTGCTGAAGTGGACCTCGGCGAGGATGCCCACCCGGTCCAGCACGGCGGTGGCCCGCTCCATGGCTTGAATGGTGTTCTCGAAGGTGGGCGCCTCGGGGTTGGCCACGATGGCCCGGATGCGTCCGCGCTCGTCCTCCATGCCCGCGCCGAAGGCCGCCACGAAGTCGGCGGGCTTGACCTGGTCCCATGGCGGCACGCCCCCGTAGGGGCCCTTCCAGGGGGAGAGCATGGCTTGCAGGGTCGCGGAAGGTGGCACGGGCGGCTCCGGTCTTAAGGGCGAGGGCCAGGATCGGAACGAGGCCAAGGGTGAGGCGGGTTCGCAATGACATGGCACGCCTGGAGGGTTCGACAGGCACAGATCCCAATTCTACCGGTCTGTCAGGCCCCGGATAGACGCCGTTTCAGGTCGGCGATCAGGCGATCCTTCTCCACGAGGGCCTGGTCCTTCTGCTCAATCATCTGGTCCTTCTGCTCGATCACCTGGTCCTTCTGCTCGATCACCTGGTCCTTCTGCTCGATCACCTCTTTCTGCTCCACCACGACCTGACGCAGATCCTCGGTTTTCCTTGCCTCCTCCTGGAAGGCGTCGAAGATTTCGTCCTCCACGTCCATCTTGTCCCGGACCTCCTTTTCAGAACCGGCCCGCAGGAGCCGGCGGAGCACGGCCCGGTGGTGCTCCGGAAAATTCTCCTCCAGGATGTCCAGCACATGCGGGTCCGATCGGGAAGCCTGGCCCTGGTCGAACACCTCCAGCATCCGTTCGAGTTCGGTCCGCCGGCGGTTCTTGAGGCGGTTGATCTGGACCACGATGGCATCGTGCGTGAGCCCCTCCACGAAGGGGTCGGTGATCAGCATCTTTTCGCCGGTAGCCGCGTCCAGGTAGTGGCGGTTCACCTTCAACACCGGCACATCGACGAACTCCAGGCCTTCGCCGAGGAAGTAGATGGTCACGATCGGCAGCGCCTGCTTCCTGCCTTCCGGGTCCGGGTAGACGTTCTCCCGGGAGGCGTAGCTGGAGGCCAGATAGCGACGGAACCGCAGCACGTCCCCGGCGGTGCGGGCCTTCTGGATCTCGATCAGAACCAGCTTGTGGCCGCCATCCTCGAGTCGCACCATGGCGGCGAAATCCATCCGCATGACCAGGAGCTGGCTGCCATCCGCCCGGGCCGCCTCGTGCTCCAGTTCCGTGGGGCGGAACTGCAGTTCAAGCACCTCCTTGCCCAGGAGGGCGGACAGCACGAGCCGGGCGACCTTCTCATCGTCGAGGAGGTATTTGAACACCACGTCGTAGATGGGGTTGGCGATGCGCATCCGTCCGGGACCTCCTGGGCGAAGTGTAGCGACCCTGTGCGCTGCGGTGCCACAGAACGGCTCATGCCCGGCTGTTCCCACCTGCCGGTGGATCAAGAAAGCGCAAATTCTAAATTCAGGAATTAAGAATTTCAGTCCCGGGACTTCCAGGCCTCCATCACCCTGAACCGGTCCCCCATCATGGAGGGCAGGGTGAGCTGCAGGAGGTTCTCCATGCGCTTGCGGCGCTCGGCCTCCTCCATGGACTGCCACTCGTCCTCCCAGCGGGCCAGGGGGGCGTGGGCGCGGATCCAGCGGCTGAGGCTCTGGTGGGCGGCATCCTGGAAGCCGGAGGCCTCCAGGTGCCGGGCGAGGCGGGTGAAGTCCACGTCGGCGGTGAGGTCGGCTTCGCCCATGGCCTGCCACCATTGCCCATCCACCTGGTGGGCCTTGAAGCGGCGGAGGTCGGCGCCCTTGTCGATGAGCCTTGGGGTGGTGTCACCGTAGTCGATGGTGAGGAACAGGCCCCGGGAGAGGCAGCCCGACAGGTCGGCCACCAGGGAGGGCAGGGCCTCGCACCAGGGGGCGCCGTCCCCGGACTCCAGCCCGCCCTCGGCCTGGCGGGTGAACCAGTCCGTGGCCTCGCAGGGCGCTCCGGGGAGCCAGACCTGACCCTCGTCCCCCAGGGCCTCGAAGAGCCACCGCTCCCCATCCCACCGCCAGGGCTGGGCCGGCAGGGCGTCGAAGAGCTCGTTGGAGAGGACGGCCCCCGCGAAGGGCTCGAGGGGTTCGTCCTGGGCCACCAGGCGGGCCCGGCCCTGGGCGAGGAAGGGGGCCAGGGCCTCCCGGGCGGCCATGGCCGCGGCGGGGTTGTCGTCCCGGTGGAGGTAGCGCAGGGCGCCGGCGAAGTCCCCCCGGGCGGCCTGGAGCAGGTCCCGGCCCAGCCAGCCCCGTCCGGCCCCGGGCTCCAGCACCACGAAGGGGTCGGGCCGGCCCAGGCGCTCCCAGGCCTGGGTGAAGCGCACCGCCAGGGCCTCCCCCAGCAGGGGGCCCAGGTCCAGCGCGGTGTAGTAGTCCGCGCCCGAGAAGCCCCAGGGGCCGCTCTGGCGCCGGTAGTAGCCGTGCTCGGGATGGTAGAGGGCCAGGGCCATGGCTTCGGCCGCGGGCAGGGGGCCCGATCGGAGGCGGGCCTGGACGAGTTCGGCGAGGGTGGTCATGGTTCGCTCCGGTGCAGGGGCCACTTCTCCAGGAGCCAGGGCAGGACCCACTGGGTGACGAGCAGGGCCAGGGCGACGCCGCCCAGGGAGGCCAGGCCCAGGCCCCGGAGGCCGCGGTAGCCGCTGAAGACCAGGCCGCCGAAACCGGCGAGGGTGGTGCCCGCGCACACGGCGTTCACGCGGGCCACCCGGGCCGCGGCCTGGGGCTCCAGGCGGGCCCGGTGCAGGAGGTTCATGGCGGTGTCCACGCTGACGCCCAGGGAGATGGGGATGGCGACCAGGGACAGGAAGGTGAGGGGTTCCCCGGTCCAGCCCAGGATGCCCAGGACCCCGGCCTGGCTGGCGATGAGCGGCAGCAGGGCCATGGCCAGGAACCGCCAGGACCGCCCGAAGAGGGCCACCACGGCCAGCACCGCCGCCAGGGCCAGGAGGATCACCTGGCGCAGGGCGTCCCGGGCCACGGCCTTGATGGCCCGGAAGAGGGGCCGGGTGCCGACCATGCGGCCGCCGGCCTCCTCCACCTCGGCCTGGATGCGCTCCTGGGCCGCCTCGGAGAGGCGCAGGGGCAGGGTGAAGGTGTCCGGGGCCTCCGGGACGGCCCGGTGGCGGAGCTCCCAGCCGAAGAGGCGGAAGCGGTTGCGCTCCACCGGGGTCCGGATGGGGGGCGTCAGGGCCTGGATGGTGCGGGGGACGTTGAGGGGGCTGGCGACGCTGGCGCGCAGCGCCGACAGGGGCCGCTCAAGGGCGACGGGGTCCAATCCCTCGGCGGCGGCGCTGGCCAGGGCTGCGCGGTACCAGGTCTCGGAGGCGAGCACCCGGGTGAGCTCGGGGGAGAGGGGCTTCCATACCGGCATGGGCAGCCCTTCGCGGCGCAGGGGCGCCACGATGCGGTTCCAGAGGCGGGGCAGGTCCTCCGGGTCGTCCAGGGGGATCTGCACGGCCAGGGGCTGGAGGCCCGCGCCCAGGGCGTGGCTGAGGGTCTCCTGGAGGGTCAGGGCCGGGTTGCCCTGCTGCCGGAAGCGCCTCAGGTCCTCCTCCCAGCGCAGGGACCGGATGCCCCAGGCGGCGAGGACCACCAGGGCCAGGGCGGCGGCGGGCTTCCAGGGGCGGATGCGCCCTCGGGTGGGGGGACGGGGGCCCAGGGGCGCGAAGGTCCCCCGGCCCCGGTCCAGGGCGAGCAGCAGGGCGGGCATCACCAGGAAGCTGGAGGCCATGCAGGCCAGCAGGCCCAGTCCAGCGGTGAGCCCCAGGTCCCGGAAGCCGGGAAAGGGCGCGGCCACGCAGGCCAGGAAGGCGGTGGAGGTGGCCAGGCCGCCGGCGATGACGCCGGGGCCGGTGCCCAGGAGGGCGGCATGGAGGGCCCGGGCTTTGTTGCGCCCCGCCTGGCGCTCGTCCCGGTAGCGGCTGAAGAGGAGGATGCCCACGTCGTCGCCGATGCCCAGGAGCACGGCGCCGAAGGCCGCCGCCATGAGGTTCAGGCGCCCCAGGGCCCAGCCCGTGAGCCCCAGGGACCAAACCATCCCCAGGAGCAGCGGCAGGACCACGAACCCGTAGCCGGCCAGGGTCCGGAAGCCGATCCAGTACACGAGGCCGATGAGCACGAAGCTCAGGGCCAGGCTGAGGAGGACCTCCCGGGTCAGGCGGTACGACTCCCAGTAGGCGATGGCGTGGGCGCCCGTGGCCTGCAGGGGGAAGGGGCGATCGGGGCGTGCGGCCAGGGCCGAGACCACGGAGCTGTGGCTGGCCCTGGGCGGGAGCAGGCCCGTGCCCCCGGCGCCCAGCCACTGGAGCACCCGCCCCGTGGCCCTGGCGTCGCCGCTGGGGAAGTCCAGCACCAGAGGGACCAGGACGAAGCGGCCGTCCCGGGTCTCCAGGTAGCCGGTGCGCAGCTTGACGGGGAAGGCCCGGGCGTCCTGGGTGACCCGCAGCCGGGTCTCGTCCCGCTCGGTGATGAGCTCGCTCAGGCGGAGGGGGTCGAGCTGGGCCAGCCTGGCCTTGGTCGGATCGGGGGAGGCCAGGGCCCGGGCGGCTTCATGGAACCGCCGGCGCAGTTCCCTGGGCTCCTTCAGGGGCTCGAGCTTGTCGCCCAGGAGCATGGGGGCCAGGGCGTAGCACTGTTCGGTCACCAGGCGCCCCACCTCCCCGTCCCCTTCCAGCAGGCTCCCCGCGGCCAGGAGGGGCGGCCATAGGGAGGCGCCCCTCGCTTCGGGTATGGGGATGGGGGCGGAGATGCGGCCTTCGCCGCTCATGCCGTTGAGGGGCACGGCGCGCTCGGTGAGCAGGTTCTCAACCAGGTGCTCGGCCCAGGCCTGGCGGGCCTCCAGGTCCGCCGGGGAGCCCTCCGCGGCCAGCCAGAGCAGTTCCTGCTGGCCCACCCCGGCCTCGATGCTGGCGCGCACGACGGGGTTGTCGGTGGGCAGGAGGCTCATGAGGTCCAGCCGGCGTTCCACCCGCAGGGCTCCCAGGCCCAGCAGGGCCGTAAGCGAGGCCAAGAAAAGCCAGAGCCAGACCGGGCGGCGCACATGGAGCACCAGGAGCGCGCGCAGAACCTTCCTACCCATTCAGGCTTTCCAGGAGCCGCTCCAGGGTCGGACGGAGCGACACCCGCTTGGAGGAGGCCAGGCGCCGGAAGAGGCTGGGGTCGTCCAGGCGCAGCAGGGGGTAGTTCTCGCGGTCCCCGGCCTGGAGGGTCTCGGCCCAGCGGGAGGCGGTGAGGATCGTGGGCAGCTCGCCGCTGTAGCGGTGGTCCAGGAGCTGGGCCATGGCCCTGACCACCCGGATGTCCCCGTCCATGCGGTCGAAGTCGTCCAGCACGAGGATGGGGGCCGCCAGCAGGGGGCCCATGCGGTCCCGTTCGCTGAGGAAATCGGTGTTCAGGAAGCTGCGGGAGTCGTAGTAGGTGTCCCGCAGCTCCAGGGTGAAGGCCCGCACCGACACGAAGAGCCCCCCCGAGCGGGTGCGCTCCCCGCACGCCTTGAGGGCCGCCGCGGCCAGGGAGCTGCGGCCGGACCCCGGGGGGCCGTCGAGCCACCAGAAATCCGAAGGGTCCCGGTCCTGGCGCGCCCAGTTGACCAGGTTGCGGTAACCAGACGGTTCCTGGGCGGGCTTGAGGTCCCGCCAGGCCAATTCGCCGTCAGGCTGGGGCTTCGGGCCGCACTTGTGGACGATGAGGTCGAGCTTGGAGCGCAGGTCCTCGCCGAGGGTGTCGCGGGTCTCGGGGTGTTCCAGGAGCTGGTCCACCTGGGCCAGGGAGGAGCCGATCTTCTCCCGGGGATGCTGGATCTTCCACCAGTCCCAGAAGGACTCGAAGGTGGCCTCCCGGTACCGGCTGGGGATGCCCCGCACGGCGCCCTGGGAGGCGGCCTGGGCCGCGCAGGCGCAGGGTCTGGCCGGCCGCATGGGATCCGGGTCCAGGATGACGCGCCGCCCCTCGCACAGGGGGCAGACTTCCGTGGCCTTCACGAACGGTCTCCCTTCAGGAACTGCCCCAGGAGCACCCGGCGGCGCTCGCGGATCTTCATGAAGGCGCGCTCCTCGATCTGGCGCACCCGCTCACGGCTGATGGGGGGTTCGAAGGACTGGCCGATGCGCTCCAGGGTCATGGGATCCGAGCCGTCCAGGCCGAAGTGCAGGGCGATGATCCTTCGCTCCTTCTCGTTGAGGAGCCCCAGGCTCAGGCGGACCTGGTCCTGGAAGGATTCCTGGTCCAGGGTCTCCATGGCGGAGGGCTCGATGTCCTGCTCCAGGCTGTCGCCCAGGGTGAGGTCCGACTCGCCCATGCCCTGTTCGGTGGACACGGTGGAGGTGGTCTGCTGGAGAAGCTGCAGGCGCTCCACCTCCTCGTGGGAGAAGGTGCTGTTGGCCACGATGTCCTGCACCGTGGGCGTCCGGCCCAGGTCCTGGCCCAGGCGGTGGGTGATGCGGTTGAGCTGCACCAGGTGGCCGGCCACCTTCTGGGGGAGGCGGATCTTGCTGCCGTGCTCGGCCAGGGCGTGGAAGATGGCCTGGCGCACCCACCACGAGGCGTAGGTGAGGAACTTGTTCTCGCGGCCGGGATCGAAGCGCTTGGCGGCCTCGATGAGGCCGAGGTTGCCCTCGGAGATGAGGTCGAGCAGGTCCAGGCCCATGCCCTGGAACTTGCGGGCCTCCTTCACCACGAAGCGGAGGTTGCCCTCCACCAGCATGCGCAGGCCCTCCGGGTTCCGGTCGTTCTGCCAGAGCCGGCCGTTGATGCGCTCCTCCTCCGCGGTCAGGAGCGGGAGATCCCTGATCGAATCAAAATACTTGTCGAGCGATCGCTCTTCCAGATGCCGTTGGGGCACATTCCACCTTGGGGGACGTACAGGATAACAAAGGGGACGTTAGCTTACCTCTTGCGCAGGCCCTGGGGGATGAGTTTGACCAGGCCCGTTGAAGAAATGCCTTCCAGACCCCTTTCGGGTTCAAGACCGGCGGACTTCATTTTAGATTCATTTTTTTCAATTATGTTTTGCATCTCCTCCTGCATTTTTTTCATGCGGTCCCGGAGGGTCAGGACCACCTCCACCCCCGCGAGATTGACCCCCAGGTCCCGGGTCAGGCTCAGGATGAATTCCAGGCGCTCCAGGTCGTCCTCGCTGTAGAGCCGCGTCTTTCCCTCCGTGCGGGACGGCAGGAGCAGGCCTTCCCGCTCGTACAGCCGCAGGGTCTGGGGATGGATCTCATAGCGGGCGGCGACCACCCCGATCATATATGAACCACTCTTGGGGTCCCGTCTCATGCCTCACCTCCAGGCGCTATCCCGAATGGATCCATCATTGAGTTCCGCAAGTTCCCGCAGCAGTTCCTTCGACCGCTCGTCCTCGATTTTCGGCGTCACCACCTTGATGCGCGCGAAGAAGTCCCCCCGGGTGGTGGCGCCCGGGATGGGCATGCCCAGCCCCTTCAGGCGCAGGTTGGCCCCGCTCTGGGTCCCGGGGGGGATCTTGATGGTGGAGTGGCCTTCGGGGGTGGGGATCTCGACCTTGGCGCCGAGCGCGCTCTCGGAGAAGCTGATGGGCAGGTCCAGGTAGAGGTTGGGGCCGCGCCGCTCGAAGCGGGGGTCGGGCTCCACCTGCACCTGGAGGTAGAGATCCCCGGGGCCGCCGCCACGACGGCCGGCCTCGCCCTTGCTTGCCACCCGCAGCCGGGCGCCATCCTCCACGCCCGGGGGGATGGCCACCGTGACGGTCTCGTTCTTGGGCGTGCGTCCCTGCCCCTGGCAGGTCTCGCAGGGAGGGGCCTTCCGGCCGGTGCCGGCGCAGGCCGGGCACTCCGCCCGGGTGCGGAAGAAGCCGCCGCCCTGCTCCTGGTAGCCGCGCCCGCTGCAGGAAGGGCAGGTGCTGACCGGGGCGCCGACCTTGTCGCCCGCTCCCTGGCAGGCCGGACAGGTCTCGGTGCGGTGGAGGTTCAGGGAGAGCCGGGTGCCGTGGAAGGCGTCCTTGAACCCGATGCGCACGGTGTGCTGGGTATCTTCGCCCGCCCGGGGGCCGGGCCTCTTCCGTGTGGCCCGGTTGCCGAACCCCTGGAAGATGTCCTGGAAGGAACCGCCGCCGGAGAAGTCCTCGAAGTTGAAGCCCGCCCCCGGCATCGTGGGTCCGGGCCCGGCGGGGTCCCCGTAGGTGTCGTAGTTCTTCCGCTTGACCGGGTCCGACAGCACCTCGTTGGCCTCGGTGAGTTCCTTGAACTTGGCCTCGGAGGTCTTGTTGCCGGGATTGAGGTCGGGATGGTACTTGCGCGCCAGCTTGCGGAAGGCCTTCTTGATGTCCTCCTCGGAGGCCGTTCGGGGTACGCCAAGCGTCTTGTAGTAGTCGGGTTGGGCCATGGCAGCAATTTACCCTGGATTTGCGCCACCCGGACTAAGGTTTTTGTTCGGATGGACGCCGGTCCGGGGATGGGGCCCCGGGGTTGAATGGCAAAAGGGCCGGGGTCGCGACCCCGGCCCTGGGTTCATCCAATGAGTTGGAGTCAGACATGACGGCTGGGCTTCGCCCAGCCGTCATGTGGGGGAGTCTGAGGGGGGACGCAGAGGGAGCGAAGCGACCGGGCGGTCCCCCCTCAGTCATGTCAGTTGACGACTTCCGCGTCAATGACATCGTCTTCCTTCTTCGTGGAACCGCCACCGGGAGCCGCGCCGGCACCGCCGTCGCCGGGGGGCGGGGGCGGCACGTCCTTGTAGATGGCTTCCGCCAGCTTGTGGGACTTGGCGTTGAGGTTCTCGAGCGCCTTGGCGATGCGGTCCTTGTCCAGGCTGGCCAGGGCCTCCTTGGCCTCGGTCAGGGCGGTCTCGGCCTCCTTGCGGTCGCCTTCGGGCAACTTCTCGCCGTTCTCCTTGATCAGCTTCTCCACCTGGTAGATGGTCTGGTCCAGGTGGTTCTTGTCCTCCAGGAGCTTCTTGCGCTCCTCGTCCTCGGTCTTGTGGAAGTCGGCGTCCTTGATCTTGGCGTCGATCTCCTCCTTGGACAGGCCCGTGGAGCCGGTGAGGGTGATGCTGGCGTCCTTGCCGGTGCCCTTGTCCTTGGCGGTCACGTGCACGATGCCGTTGGCGTCGATGTCGAAGACCACCTCGATCTGGGGCATGCCCCGGGGCGCGGGGGGGAGGCCGCCCAGATGGAAGTTGCCCAGGAGCTTGTTGCCCTCGACCAGGGGCCGCTCACCCTGGAACACCTCGATGTCGACCCCGGGCTGGTTGTCCACCGCCGTGGTGTAGATCTCGGAGCGCTTGGTGGGGATGGTGGTGTTGCGGGGGATGATGACGCTCATCTGGCCGCTGTTGGCGTTGATGCCCAGGGAGAGGGGCGTCACGTCCAGGAGCAGCACGCCCTTGACGTCGCCGGCGAGCACGCCGCCCTGCACCGCGGCGCCCACGGCCACCACTTCGTCGGGGTTCACGCTCTTGTTGGGCTCGCGGCCGAAGATGCTCTTGACCAGCTCCTGCACCTTGGGGGTGCGGGTGGAGCCGCCCACCAGGACGACCTCGTCGATCTCGTGGTGGCTCAGCTTGGCGTCCTTCACCGCGTTCTCGCAGGGGACGCGGAGCTTCTGGAGGATGGGCTCGAGCATGTTCTCGAACCGGGCCTTGGTGAGGGTCTGGTTGATGTGCTTGGGGCCGCTGGCGTCGGCCGTGATGTAGGGCAGGGCGATGTCGGTCTGGGTGGTGGTGCTCAGCTCGCACTTGGCCTTCTCGGCGGCTTCCTTCAGGCGCTGCAGGGCCTCGGCCTGCTTGCGGAGGTCGATGCCCTCGGCCTTCTGGAACTCGTCGATGAGCCAGTCGATGATCAGCTGGTCGACGTTGTCGCCGCCCAGGTGGGTGTCGCCGTTGGTGGACTTCACCTCCACGACGCCCTCGGAGACCTCCAGGATGGAGATGTCGAAGGTGCCGCCGCCGAAGTCGAAGACGGCGATGGTGCCGTCCTTCTTCTTGTCCAGGCCGTAGGCCAGGGCGGCCGCGGTGGGCTCGTTGATGATGCGCATGACCTCCAGGCCCGCGATGGCGCCGGCGTCCTTGGTGGCCTGGCGCTGGGCGTCATTGAAATACGCGGGGACGGTGATGACGGCCTGGGTGACCTTCGAGCCCAGGTAGGCCTCCGCGCTGTCCTTCATCTTGGTGAGGACGATGGCGCTCAGCTCCTCGGGCGTGAAGTGCTTGCCCAGGATGTTCACGACGCAGCTGCCCTTGTCGCCCCGCTCCACCTGATAGGGCACCAGGCGCTGCTCCTTCTCCGAATCGGAGAAGGGCAGCCCCATGAAGCGCTTGATGCTCGAGACGGTGTTCTTGGGCTGGGCCACGGCCTGACGCTTGGCCGCGGCGCCCACGAGCCGCTCACTGGTCTTGGGGTTGAAGCCCACCACGCTGGGGGTCGTGTTGCTGCCCTCCGCGTTGGGGATGACCTTGGGCTGTCCGCCCTCCATCACTGCCACACAGCTGTTGGTGGTGCCCAAGTCGATGCCGATGATCTTTCCCATGCCTGCCTCCGTAAGTTCGCGGGCGGCCCTGGGGCCATCCTTGAACCCAGTCTACGGCAACGGAAACGGGTGTCAACCGGATCTTCCAAAATAGACTAAAATTTGTTTAAGCGATGGCAAGCAAGGTCACTGGGGAATGAGCGCAAAAGCCCTGCCGGGCTGGGGTGGTAAGCTGGGGCCATGATCGTTCGACCCTGCCCCCAATGCCGCCAGCCCGTCGCCTGGGCAACCACCCCGACCCGCCCCTTCTGTTCGGAGCGGTGCCGCACCCGGGACCTGGGCGCCTGGAGTTCGGAAGCCTACCGGGTCCCGGAAGACCCGGAGCAGGAGGACGGCGAGGGCTGGTCGGGGCCAGAAACATGATCAGAGCAGGTAGTTGAGGATGTCTTTGACGATGTTCAGGATCAGGATCACGACGTCCATGGGGGCACCTTCAATGGGGGGGCGCGGCGCCGCCAGGCGCCGGTCGCCCGGGTTCAGGAACAAGGTCAGGCTGCGCCTGACGGCGAGGGGCTGGGCAACGGCCGCACAGTCCGCATAAGTTTATTTATCGTGTATATTTAAACCATCGCGATGAGTCGGGTACGACACCCAAAGGATCGTCATTAAACAACGCTGGGCAAGACCTATTATTTCTTTTTTTGTGAAAAAAACACGCCCCCTTTCCCCCGGACCCCCATGCGCTTCGATGCCCTCACCCTGTTCCCGGAACTGTTCGAGTTCGCCCAGGCCGGGGTGACGGGCCGGGCCTTCCGGGAGCTCGGCCACGTGCTGGCCACGCATTCCTACCGGCCCTTCTCCGGCAACGCCTTCGGCCACGTGGATGCCCCGCCCTTCGGAGGGGGACCCGGCATGGTGCTCAGGCCTGACGTGCTGCGCGACACCCTGGCCTCGGTCCCCGCCGCCCCGCGGCGCCGGGTGATCCACTTCAGCCCGGCGGCCCCGCCCCTGGACCACGCGAAGGTCCTGGAGCTGGCCGCGCTGGACCAGGTGGTCCTGGTGTGCACCCGCTACGAGGGCCTCGATCAGCGGGCCGTGGACCTGTATGTCGACGAGGAGCTGCGGGTGGGCGAAGCGGTCCTCTCCGGCGGCGAGCTGCCCGCCCTGTTCCTCATCGACGCCGTGTGCCGGTGGCTTCCCGGGGTGCTCGGGAACAGTGGTTCGGCCCAGGCCGACAGCTTCGCCCAGGGCCTCCTGGACCACACCCACTACACGCGGCCCGCCGAATTCGGCGGCCTGCGCGTGCCGGAGGTGCTCCAGGGCGGCAACCACGAAGCGGTCCGCCTCTGGCGCCTGCGGGAGGCCATGGCCCGAACCCTGCGCCTTCGGCCCGACCTGTGGCAGGCCTACCGCGAACGTCTACCGGACCTGCCCCGGGCGGACCAGTGGTGCGCCTGGCAGGTGGAGCATCCCGAGGACTGGGACCGCCCCCGCCCCAAAGGCTGGAAGGGCGGCCCAGTTATAACTGAAGGGGGACAGCCCGGTCGCTGCGCTCCCTCTACGTCCCCCCTCAGACTCCCCCACTCCATCTCCGGGCAAAGCCCGGATATGGAGTCCAATTCAACTGGCATTTCTGAAGATTTCCGGTAAACTGATCAGCCCGAGTCTGGGATTCGTGTGCCATGTCCAGCCATCGTCGGCTACCGGACCGCTGGCCCCATAGGAGAAGAAATGACCAACATTATGGACCGCCTCGAAGCTGGCATGCTTCGTTCCGACCTGCCCAAGCTCGCACCCGGCGACACCGTCAAGGTGCACGTCAAGGTGAAGGAAGGGGAGAAGGAGCGCATCCAGGTCTACCAGGGCATCGTGATCAGCATCAAGGGCGGCGGCATGCGCACCTCCTTCACCGTCCGCAAGGTGTCGGCCGGCGTGGGCGTGGAGCGCATCTTCCCCATGCACAGCCCCTCCATCGACAAGCTGGAAGTCGTGCGCAGCGGCAAGGTCCGGCGCGCCAAGCTCTACTTCCTCCGCGAGAAGCTCGGCAAGGCCGGCCGCCTCAAGGAGCGCCGCCGTCCTGACGTGGTCGCCGTCGCAGAATAACCACAGCCCTTCGCATACTTCAGGCAGACACGCCCGGCACCTGGTGCCGGGCGTTTCTCATGCTGGTAGATTGGGGAATCCCTTTGAGGTCTCCCATGAAGTTTTCGCTCCCTTCCCTCCTTCTCGCCCTGGCCGCGGTGCCAGCCTTCGCAGTGCAGACCCAGGCCGGCATCCAGGCCGCGGTGGTCTTCCCCCAGAACGACCTGCGGGCCAACGTGGACGGCGCCCCGGGCCTGTCCTTCGGCGTCAACGTGGACCTGAACCTCCAGGGCGGCAACGAGCTGAGGCCGCGCCTGGACTACCTCCAGTGCGACACCCAGGCCTTCCATGTCGTGACCCTGGGTACAACCACCCGCACCGCCCACGGCACGACCCTGGGCCTGGACTACCTGCGCTTCGTGGAGGGCGGGGTCCGCGGCCTCTACGGCCTCGGGGGCGTGGGCATCCAGTGGTGGAGCGCCAGCGACCCCGCCTATGGCAACACCCACGAGACCGCCCCCTGCCTGCGCCTGGGCGCGGGGTTCCGCTTCGATTCCCGGGTGGCGGCGGAGATCACCTACAACCTGGGGCGCTTCCGGAGCACGGCGGGCACGGCCGGCTCCATCCAGGCCGGGATCGCCTACACGTTCTAAACCGGCCCGCCCCTCCTCCGTAGGCTCTGAAGACCCACGGAGCCACCCATGCCAGCCCTCTATCGCACCCTGCTTCTGACCCTGGCCGCGGCCTGTTGCGTCGCCCCGGGCTTCGCCGACACGCCCAGGGAGGCTGCACCGGCGAGCGCCAAGGAGGATGCCAAGGCCTGCTCCAAGGATTGCTCCAAGGATTGCACCAGGGAGGACGCCAGGGACGACGCCAGGAACTACCGGATCCGGTGGAACCACAGCTCGGACTTCGCCTGGCAGGTGCAGCTGGACTCTCCCGCCAAGAACCTGGGCCGGACCCTGGATGAACGCACGGGCATGGGCCTGGGCATGCAGTGGACCCGGTACCGGTCCAACGGGTTCGCCAACCGCACCCGCCTGGAGTGGAACGTGTTCCCCCAGGGCAATCCCGTGGGGGCGGGGGGCGTCGCCACCAAGGCCAGCAACTACGTCCTCTCCTTCGACCGCCTCTACCATGTCTCGGGCGAGGACCGGGGGGCCTACCTCCTGGCCGGCCTGGGCGCCGTGCGCTGGTTCATGGCCGAGACCCCTGCCGCCGGGGCCGCGACCAACTTCCACACGACGAAGCTGGCTGTAACCGGGGGGGCTGGCTACCGGTTCAACCGGTCGGTCTCCGCCGAGGCCCGCTACCTGGTGAGCACCGTGAACACGACCTATGACGGAAATGTCGTCCAGGGCGTGGTCGGCATGAGATTCTAGGCGCCGGGAGCCCACCTTGATCGCCTTCGAAGCCCTGGAAGTCCGCTACGGAGCCACCGTGGCCCTGCGCGGCCTGACCTTGAGCCTGGAGCCCGGGATCATCGGCCTCCTGGGCCCCAACGGCTCGGGCAAGTCCACCCTCCTCAAGACCCTCCTGGGGCTCCTGCAGCCCGCGGCCGGGCGCGGGGAGGTGCTGGGGGTGCCCCTGGGCGCGCCGGAGTCGGCCCGGCTGCGGGCCCGCATCGGCTACATGCCCGAGTACGACGCCCTCATCGAGGATACCTCCGCCTACGACCAGGTGGTCTTCTGGGGGGAGCTGAGCGGGCTCTCCCAGGCCCAGGCCCGGGACCGCGCCCACGAGGTGCTCTATTTCGTCGGCCTGGACGAGGCGCGCTACCGCAATGTCTCGGGTTACTCCACGGGCATGCGCCAGCGGGTGAAGCTGGCCCAGGCCCTGGTCCATTCGCCCGAGCTGGTCTTCCTGGACGAGCCCACCAACGGCCTCGACCCCGATGGCCGCAAGCGCATGCTGGACCTCGTGCAGAAGGTCCGCGCCGAGCTCGGCACCAGCGTCGTCCTGGCCAGCCACCTGCTCCAGGATGTGGAGCGCGTGGCCGACCAGCTCGTCATCCTGGACAAGGGCGAGGTCAAGGCCGCCGGCAGCATGGCGGGCCTGCGCCGGATGCTGGCCCGGCGCTACGAGCTGCGCTTCCTGGATCCCCTCGGCCCGGCCCTGGAAGCCGAGCTGGCCGAGCTGGGCACGGTGCTGGAGGCCCGCAACGGCCTCTATGATCTGGAATGCGTCGCCTCCGACCCCGCCGCGGCCTTCGCCTGGGCCCAGGCCCGGGGCGTCGTGCTGGTCCAGCTGACCCCGCGCCACGACCGCCTGGACGAAGTCCTGATCCGCGCCCTCAAGCCTGCCCTGGGACCCGCCTGATGCCCATCTACGCACCCACCCTCCCGCCCCGCCCCGAACCGGGCCAGGGGCTGCCCCCCGCCGTGGTGATGCTGCGCTTCGACCTGGCGCGGGTGCTGCGCCTGAAGCTCGGGAAGTTCTTCGGCTTCCTCTTCGTCTTCATCCTCCTGGTCCTTTGCGTCCAGCTCTATGTGAAGCACCTGGTGAACACCAGCGCCGGGCTGTCCACCTTCAAGCCCTTCGCCGACCAGCTGCTGAGCCAGGGCCCGGAATTCCAGGCCCGCCTCCTGCATCCCGTGATGCTCCAGGTGCTCTGGCTCCAGGTGGCCCTGGTGGGTGGCGGGCTGGTGGCCCGGGACACCCTCCACCGGATCCGGCCCCTGATCTACGCCCACCCGGTGCGCCCCTGGGACTACCTGCTGGCCAAGGCGCTCTTCGCCGCGGGCCTGCCCCTGGCGATCATGCTGGCCTACGTCTTCCTGCCCTGGGGCCTCTCCCTGGCCGTGGCCGGCGCGGCCGGCCCGGTCTGGCCCACGGCGCCCCTCCTGCTGGTGCCCGCCGCCCTGGTCATCGCCCTCCTGATGGGCGCCGTAACCCTGGGCGCCTCCAGCCTGGCGGCCTCGCCCAAGGCGGGCTTCGGCTGGGCCCTGGGCATCCTCCTGGGCAGCAGCGCCCTGGGCGGCGTGCTGGCCGCGGCCCTGCACGACCACCGCTGGCTGGTGCTGGGCGCGGGCTACCTCACCAAGCTCTGGCCCGACCTGCTCCTGGGCGCCAACCGGGACAGCGGCCCGGGCTGGGTGCCCGTGGTCCTTGCCACCGCCCTGCATCTCGTCCTCTGGACCGTCATCGCCGTGCGCCGCACCCGTCCCAGCGAGGCCTCCCTGTGATCTCCCTCCAGCGCGCCTCCCTCCGCTACGGCGACATCCTCGGGCTGTCCCCCACGTCCTTCGAGCTGGAGGACGGCGGCGGCATCACCGGGCTCCTGGGCCCCAACGGCGCCGGCAAGTCCAGCCTGATCCAGCTCCTGTCCGGGCTCCTGCCCCCTTCGGGCGGCGAAGTGCGGGTCTTCGGGGCCGCGCCCCACCGCAACGCCGAGGTCCTGGCCCGCATCGGCCTGGTGCCCGAGGGCGACCGGTTCCCCGGGGGCTTCCGGGGCGACCGCTGGCTGCGGATGATGGGCCGGCTCTCCGGCCTGGAGGGCGGGGCGCTGGACGCCGCCGTGTCCCGGGGCCTGGCCCTCACGGGCATGGACACCCGGGGCCACCTGCCCTTCACCGCCATGTCCAAGGGCATGCGCCAGCGCATCCGCCTGGCCCAGGCCCTGCTCCACGAGCCCGAGCTCCTCATCCTGGACGAGCCCTTCAACGGCCTGGATCCGGAAGCGAGGCTGGGCCTCATGGACCTCCTGCGCGCCCTGGCCGCGGGCGGCACCCGCATCATCGTCTCCAGCCACATCCTCTCCGAGGTGGCCCAGCTCACCGAGCGCATCCTCCTGCTCTTCCGGGGCCGGCTCCTGGCCGAGGGGAGCGTGCCCGAGATCCGCGAGCTGCTGGACCGCCACCCCGTGGAGCTGCGGATCACCGCGCACTCCGCCCAGGCCTTGGCCCGGTGGGCGGTGGAGCAGGGGGAGCTGGTCGCCCTGCGCCTGGAGGAGGGTTCGGCCGTGCTGGCCGTGCGCAACCCCAGGAGCTTCCTGCCCCGCCTCCAGGAGGCCGTGGTGGCGGGGCGGCTGCCGCTCCAGACCCTGGATCCCATCGACCTGAACCTGGACGCCGTCTTCCAGTTCCTGACCAAGGACAACACGTGAGAACGCGAGCCCTCCCCACCCTGCGCGCCGTGGCCCTGGGCTACGCCCCCCGGGTCCTGCAGGCCCGGGGCTGGGTGCTCTGCGCCCTGGCCGTGCTGCCCGTGGTCCTCTCCGGCCTCGGCCAGGTCTTCGCGCGGCAGGTGGAGGGCTTCGACTCCCGCGTCGCCCTGCAGGTCTTCCATGGTGTCCTGGTCTCCCTGATCCTCCCCATCATGGCCCTCATCGCCGCCCCCGGCGGCATCCGGGAGGACCTGGAGCAGCGCACCCTGCCCCTGATCCTGGTGCGTCCCGTGCCCGTGTGGATCCTGCCCGTGGCCAAGGGCCTGGTGTGGTACGTCTGGGGGGCCCTGTGGCTCGCCGTCAGCGGCCTGGGTCTCATTCTCCTGGGCGCCGCCCCCGGCACCGCCGCCTTCCAGGCCCTGGCCCTGGTGCTGGCCTTCTGGGCGGAGCTGGCCTTCATGAGCCTGCTGGTGCTGGTCTTCAGCCGCGGTGTCCTGTGGGGCGCCCTGGTGCTCTTCGGCTGGGAGAACCTTCTGCGGGTGCTCCCCGCCACCCTTCAGCGCTTCACCTTCCTCCACCACATCGAGAGCATCTCGGGCACCCGCGGCGGCGACGTGGCCAGCTGGGACATCCTGGCCCAGCAGCAGATCAGCAGCCCGGTCTTCGTGTCCGTGGCGGTGCTGCTGCTGTTCGGCGCCCTCTGCTGGGCCCTGTGCGGGTGGAAGCTGCAGGTGACCCCTGTGGGGCTGGCGGGGCGGGAGGCGGAGGGGAACTGAGCCTCAGCGCTCAGGATTCAATCCGCGACCCTGTGCCAGGGGACGCCGGGGCCCGCAGTGGCGCGGGCCCAGAGGCGGTACCCCTCGGGGCTTACGAATTCCACCAGCTTCAAATGGCGATGCTGATCGAAAACGGCGCCTGGGGCTTCGAGGCCCTCCTCGGAACTGATTTTGAGAATTTCAAGATTTGGCAATGTGTTGAGGCAGGCCGCGACCTGTGCCGGCGCATAGGGGGCCGGCCGTAACAGATGCAGTTCGCGCAGGGTGGGCGCAAGAAAGGAAAGTTCCTCCGCGTCCCCGGCAGGGAATACCGTCAGCGCCTGCAAGGGAAGACCCGCAAGGTTGGTGTAAAGGAAGCCCGGGCAATCCACCAGGCTAACCTTCTGAAGTCCCTTCGGAAGTCCCTCGCCGGTGCACCCGGCGACCTTCCTGAGCTTAAGGGTTCGCAGGTGGGTCAGATGCCCGAAGGTCTGTTTCTCCAGGTTGGAACCCCACAGGGAAAGGGAGGTCAGGCTCCGGGGCAGGTGGTTGACGAGGTTATTGTCGACGGGGGGCCCGAGGTCAAGCTCCTCCAGGTGGGCAAGGCGTTCCAGGGCGGTCCGCATCTCCTCGATCCGGGCGCCCCCAAAGGGATCGAAGACCAGCTTGCGCAACCGGACGGGCAGGGCCTCCAAGGTGAAGGCCTCAGAACCTAGGACGGTAAGTTCGGCCAGATCCGGGGGCAGGGCGTGGCCCGAGATCGAGTCGCCCGTCACATCCAGGACGCGCAGGGAGAGGGGGAGATGCTCCCCGGTGAAGCTAGGTGGGGCTGAAAGGGTAAGGCTTTCGAGCTTCCCGGCGTCCCGGAAAGCCGCATCCGAGAGTCTAGGTTGGCGTATTTCCAGGTGCAGCAGCCTCGGGCCGAAGGCCTGCACCACCTCATCCGTGAAGCTCCCCCTGGCGCCCACGGCCAGGCTGGTCAGGTCCGGGTGGCTTCGCACCAGTTCCAGCCACTGAGCCGTCGTGAACGCGAGCTCGCATTTACGATTGAAACGCATCGACTGCAGGCGCGGCCTCAGGCGCAGGGCGGCCAGGACGCCGTCCTCCGTGAGCGCGGGGGCGCTATCGAAGGTGAGCCGCGACACATTCGGGTGCCGCTCCAGCAGGGTCTTCAGCTCCTCGATCGTGATGGGACCCTGGATGGTCAGGCCGCGGGTCTCCAGGCGGGCGTGTCCACGGTAGGCCCGGTTGAGTTCCCGGAAGGCATTGGGATCGAAACCGGCCAGGGAGCGGCTCAGGGCGTCCGGCAGATCGGTCAGGAGGTTCCGGCCGTGGGGCGGGGCGTCCCGGGCTGTCGCCCTATCCCCGGCAGGGGCCGCGGTTGGGGCCTTATCGGACGTGTCGGGGGGCGTGGCCTGCAGCAGGGCGGGGGCGGCCAGCAGGACTACCGATGTCACAGACCAGCCAAGACGGTTATATGCATTGTTCAAGGAATATCCTCCAGGGTGCGTGTGGTTCTGAGTCTAAACATAAATAAATTACCTATACTGTCAATTTGACCCTGCGCCTATTCCCGGCGCAGGAACGGCCGTCGCCCGCCACGCCCGACGCTTCGCCCCCTCCCGCGTGAAACGTCCCACCATTCCGTGCGTTCCTCCCCAAAGCCAATACACTGGTCAGATGCCCTACCGGACCCTCACGCCCAACGGAACCGAAATCCTCATCGACCCCATCCCCAGCGTGCGGAGCTGCTCCGTGGGGTTCTGGGTCAAGCGGGGGTCCTGCTGGGAGCGCCCGGAGGAGGAGGGGCTGGCCCACTTCATCGAGCACACGGTCTTCAAGGGCACCGAGCGCTACCCGGAGCCTCAGATCATGGCCGAGGCCACGGATCGCCTGGGCGGTAGCCTGGACGCCTTCACGGGCAAGGAGTCGGCCTGCTTCTACGGCAAGGTCCTCAAGGAGAAGCTGCCGGATCTGGTGGATCTGCTGGGCGAGCTGGTGACCACCCCCCGCTTCGAGGAGGAGGAGCTGGCCCGTGAGCGCAACGTCATCCTGGAGGAGATCAGCCAGAGCGAGGACCAGCCCGACGATTGGGTCAGTGAGCTCTTCTATGCCAACTATTGGCCGGGAAGCCCCTTGGCCCATTCCATCCTCGGGCGCCGGGAGCAGGTGGCGTCCTACGGGGCCGACCAGGCCCAGGCCTTCTTCCAGAAGACCTACCGCGCCCCCAACCTCCTCGTCGCCGCGGCCGGGGATGTCGAGGTGGAGCCCTTTCTGGCGCTGCTGCGGCCCATCCTGGAGGCCCTCCCCTCGGGCGGGATGGACGAGGGCCGCCCCGCGCCCAGCCAGCCCCGGCCCTTCCTGCTCAACACGCCCCGCAAGGACCTGCAGCAGGCCAGCCTGGTGATGGGCTTCCCGGCGTGCGGCCACGTGCATCCGGACCGGGCCGCCGTGAACGTCCTCAGCCACGTCCTGGGCGGGGGCATGTCCTCGCGGCTCTTCATGGAGCTGCGGGAGAAGAACGCCCTCTGCTACCAGGTGGGCTCGTACCTCACCCACTACCACGACACCGGCGCCCTGCAGATCAGCGCCAGCTGCGCCCCGGAGCGGGCCCGGGAGCTGGTGCGGCGCACCGTGGCCGAATGCGCCAAGGTCCGGGACCAGGGGGTGACCCTGGAGGAGATGGAGCGGGCCAAGCTCCAGCTGCGCACCAACCTTGTGTTCAGCCAGGAATCCGCCAGCAGCCGCATGTTCTCCCTGGCCTACCAGTCCCTGCACAACCAGAGCCTCATGACCCTGGACGAGCAGATCGCCGAGATCGAGGACGTCGACCTGGACCAGCTCCTGCGGGTGGCCCGGGAGGTGCTCCGCCCGGAAGCCTTCGGCGTGTCCGCCCTGGGGACCCGGAAGGCCTCAGGCATTCGTTCCAAGGACTTGGCGGGTTAAATTTTAGGCCGTCTGCGCCGGTCTGGCTGGATGCCGAAATGAGGTGCGCCCTTCACCGCGGTCTGCCTTGGCCTGCGATTGTGACCTGGAACCCGTGACTTATCGGTCCCGGGAGGCCAAACTTTGAGGATCATGATCCCCTCACCTCTCAACCCGGGTGCCGCCAGTCCCCTCTATCTCCAGCTGCAGAGGACCCTGCGCACGCTCATCCAGGCCAACGAATGGAACCCGGGCATGCGTCTGCCCGCGGTGCCCGCCCTGGCCACGCGCTTCCAGGTGCATCGCCTCACCGTGCTCAAGGCCCTGGCGGGCCTCAAGCGCACCGGGTGGGTGCAGACGGTGACGGGGCGGGGCAGCTTCGTCTCGGACTACCTGCCCGAGGCGCCGGCCAACCTGGATCCCGAGACCTTCCCCTTCCAGGGCTCCTCCCTGCGGGTGCGGGAGGACGAGCTGGGCCCCTGGCTGGGCGAGACCCTCGGGGATGCCCAGAACCGGCTCCTGGTGAGCTTCTCCGCGGCCTTCCCGCCCCCGGACCTGCTGCCCGGGGACGCCCTGCGGCGCCTGCACATCCGCACCATGAAGGAACTGGACGACGACGCCTGGGTCTATGCCGCCCCGGCGGGGCACCCCTCGTACCTGGCGGCGGTGGCCTCCTGGCTGGGGGAGGAGGGCGAGCCCGTGCCCCCCGGCTGGGGGGTCCGCGCCATACCCGGGGCCCAGGCGGGCCTGGCCCTGGTCCTGGAGGCCCTCACGATCCCCGGCGACCGGGTCCTCGTGGAAAGCCCCTGCTACGTGGGCGCCCTGGCCCTCATCCGGACCCTGGGCCGCGAGCCGGTGCCCGTGCCCGTGGACCGCAACGGCATGAACCCCGACCGCCTCGCCCCCCTCCTGCAGCGGGGCGACGCCAAGCTGCTGTTCACCGTGCCCACCTTCCACAACCCCACGGGCATGACGCTGAGCCGGGCCCGGCGGGAGCGCATCCTCGCCCTCACCCGCACCCACGGCGTGCCCCTGGTGGAGGACGATACCTACGGCGACCTGCGCTTCATCGGCGGCCGCACCCCTTCCTTCCGGTCCCTGGCGGGGGCCGAGCATGTCATCCACCTGGGCAGCTTCTCCAAGTCCCTGGCCGCGGGTCTGCGGCTGGGCTACCTCATCGCCCCTGACGCGATCCTGCAGCGCATGGCGCCCGTGCAGGAGGTGCACACCATCGCGCTGCCCACCCTCAGCCAGGCGGTGGTGGGCCACTTCCTGGACTCGGGCGGCTTCCGCCGCCACCTGGTGAGGATCCGCAAGGCCCTCCGGGAACGCCGGGACGCCATGCTCGAGGCCATCCGCGCCAGCTTCCCCGCCGAGGCGGAAGTGACCGAACCCAAGGGCGGCATGCACCTGTGGGTGGTCCTCCCTGAAGAGATGTCCTCCCTGGAGCTGCACCGGGCCGCCATCGCCCATGGTCTCGGCTTCGCCCCGGGACCCCTGTTCTTTCCGGACGGCCGGGGCACCAACTGCCTCCGCCTCAATTTCTCAACCCATGCGCCCAGCGTGACCCGCGAAGCCATCGCGCGCCTGGGGGGCCTCATCCACGCCCGCCCTGCCGCCACTACCTGAAGGAGCTCCCATGAGCGCCAACGAATCGGTGCGTTTCGACCTCCAGCCCACCCCGGAGCCCCTGTCCGCCGAGGCGCGCGCGGCCCGCATGCAGAACCCCGGGTTCGGCAAGGTGTTCACCGAGAACATGGTCGTCATCCCCTACAGCGAGGACACCGGCTGGGGCCGGGGCGTCCTGAAGCCCTACGGACCCATCACCCTGGACCCCGCCGCCAGCGTCCTGCACTACGGACAGGCCATCTTCGAGGGCTTCAAGGCCTACCGCCAGCCCGATGGCCACATCAAGACCTTCCGCCCGGAGGCCAACGCGAACCGCTTCAACGCCTCCGCCCGCCGGCTGGCCATGCCCGAACTGCCCGTGGAGCTCTTCGTGGAAGCCGCGGACCTGCTCATCCGCCAGGAGCGGGGCTGGGTGCCCTCCGCCATCGGCGAGAGCCTCTACCTCCGGCCCTTCATGATCGCCACGGAAGCCGCCCTGGGCGTGAAGGCCTCCCACGACTACCTGTTCCTCCTCATCGCCTCGCCCGCGGGCGCCTACTTCCCCCAGGGCGTCAAGCCCGTCACGGTGTGGATCTCCGAGAACTACGTGCGCGCCGCGCCCGGCGGCACCGGCTCGGCCAAGTGCGCCGGCAACTACGCCGCCAGCCTCGTCGCCCAGACCGAGGCCAAGGCCGAGGGCTGCGACCAGGTGGTGTGGCTGGACGCCGTGGAGCGCCGCTACATCGAGGAGATGGGCGGCATGAACATGTTCTTCGTCTACCAGGAGAACGGCGAGACCGTCGTGGTCACCCCCGTCCTCACCGGCACCCTGCTCCCCGGCATCACCCGGGCCTCCCTGCTGCAGATGGCCGTGCAGCTCGGCTACCGCGCCGAGGAGCGCCGCCTCACCGTGGACGAGTGGCGGAACGCCCTGCAGGAGGGCCGCATGACCGAGGCCTTCGCCTGCGGCACCGCCGCCGTCATCACCCCCATCGGCCAGGTGAAGTCCGCCCACGGCAACTGGGAGATCAACGCCGGCCAGACCGGCCCCGTGGCTGCTCACCTGCGCGAGGCCCTGCTGAACCTGCAGCACGGCGTCGAGGCCGACACCAATGGTTGGATGCACGAGGTCTGCTAGCCAGGCTGACAAGCCGATAACCTGCAGGAAAACGCTGAGAAGGCCCCTTTCGGGGCCTTTTCGGTTTCGGGGCCATGGTTCAGGAACAGAAACGGGAAAACCGGTCACTTCGGTCCCAGGGCGAGCAGGAAGGGTGGACGGATGCCGATCGCTCCGGGTTCGATTGTTCGCAGCGGATCACCGTGCGCTGGCTCTCCGCGGAAGAACGGCATTCGGGGACGATGAGGTAACCCGTTCGGAGCGCGTCCCGGTTGCCCTCGATGACGGCGGGAAGTTCGGCCCACTCGAGCCTAACCCCAGGGCCTTGGGCCCAAGTTGTATTTGTCCGAGCGGGCACGCATGCGGACCAGTTCGAGTGAGAAGAACCTGGATCCAATGAAAAGGGCCCCTTGCGGGGCCCTTTTCAAACTTGCTTATCGGTCGTGCTTACTTCTTCTCGGCGGCGGGGGCGGCGGGAGCCTTCTCGGCCTTGGGGGCCTTCTTGGCAGCCTTCTTGGCCTTCTTCTCGGCCTTGGGGGCGTCCATCTTCTTCTCGGCGGCGGCGGGGGCGGCCTTCTCTTCGGTCAGGGCCTTCTTCTCGGCGGCGGGGGCGGCGGGAGCCTTCTCGGCCTTGGCAGCCTTCTTCGCAGCCTTCTTGGCCTTCTTCTCGGCCTTGGGGGCGTCCATCTTCTTCTCGGCGGCGGCGGGGGCAGCCTTCTCTTCGGTCAGGGCCTTCTTCTCGGCGGCGGGGGCGGCGGGAGCCTTCTCAGCCTTGGCAGCCTTCTTCGCGGCCTTCTTGGCCTTCTTCTCGGCCTTGGGGGCGTCCATCTTCTTCTCGGCGGCGGCGGGGGCGGCCTTCTCTTCGGTCAGGGCCTTCTTCTCGGCGGCGGGGGCGGCGGGAGCCTTCTCGGCCTTGGCAGCCTTCTTCGCGGCCTTCTTGGCCTTCTTCTCGGCCTTGGGGGCGTCCATCTTCTTCTCGGCGGCGGCGGGGGCGGCCTTCTCTTCGGTCAGGGCCTTCTTCTCGGCGGCGGGGGCCATGGGAGCCTTCTCGGCCTTGGGGGCCTTCTTCGCGGCCTTCTTGGCCTTCTTCTCGGCCTTGGGGGCGTCCATCTTCTTCTCGGCGGCGGCGGGGGCGGCCTTCTCTTCGGTCAGGGCCTTCTTCTCGGCGGCGGGAGCCATGGGAGCCTTCTCGGCCTTGGCAGCCTTCTTCGCGGCCTTCTTGGCCTTCTTCTCGGCCTTGGGGGCGTCAGCCTTGGGGGCGGCGGCGGGAGCGGCCTTCTCTTCGGTCAGGGCCTTCTTCTCGGCGGGGGCGGCGGCGACGGCCTTCTTGGCGTCGGTCTTCTTGACTTCGGCCTTCTTGACTTCGGCCTTCTTGACTTCAGCCTTCTTCACTTCCACTTTCTTGACTTCCTCTTTCTTGACGTCCTTGGGGGCGTCGGCGGCGAAAGCGGGGCTGATCAGGGCGGCGGCGATCAGGAGTGCGGCAAGCTTGTTCATGTAATCTCCATTTGGGGTTCCGGACACGGCCGGAAGTTGACTGAAGAGAAGCATGAACCAGGCCAATTTATAACATCACTAATTACAATAATTAAGAAAAGTGGATGCCAAGGTCTACCGTAGGATTCTGCAACACGTTGCATTCTGCATCAACCCGCGTCCTCGCCGCCGTCGGCCAGGCCCAGCTCCTTGAGCTTGCGGTAGAGGGTCGTGCGGTCCTTGCCGAGGATGTCGGCCACCCGGCTCTTGCGGTGCTCGTGCTTGAGCAGGACCTTGATGTAGCGCAGCTCCAGCTCCTCGAGGGTGGGCAGGTGGTCCCAGTCCTGGATGAGTTCCAGGAGCGGCCTGGGCGCGGCCGGGAGGCTGGTGCCCTTGCTGCGGAGCTCCTCGCGGATCTTCTCGGGGAAGTCGTCCGGGGTGATCTCCCGGCCCCGGCTCAGCTGGGTGAGGTGCTCGATGATGTTGCCCATCTCCCGGACATTGCCTGGCCAGCTGTAGGTCTCCAGCTGCCGGCGCGCGTCGGCCCGGAGCCGGTAGACCTGGTCGTCCTTGCGCCCGCACTCCGCCAGGAAGTGGTCGATGAGGGCGGGGATGTCCGAGAGCACCTGCCCGGTGCGGTCGTCCCGGGAGCAGCGCTCGCGCACCGGCGGGACCCTGATCTCAACCACGCAGAGACGATAATAGAGGTCCTCCCGGAACTTGCCGGCCTTGACCATGGTGGCCAGGTCCTTGTTGGAGGCGGCGATGACCCGCACGTCCACCTTGACGGTGCGGCTCCCGCCCACCTTGCGGACCTCCTGCTCCTGCAGGACCCGCAGGAGGCGCACCTGGAACCCCAGGGAGGTCTCCCCGATCTCGTCCAGGAAGATGGTGCCGCCGTTGGCCTCCTCGAACAGGCCCTTGGTGTCGGTCACGGCCCCCGTGAAGGCGCCCTTCACATGGCCGAAGAGCTCCGATTCCAGCAGACTCTCCGTGAGCGCGCCGCAGTTGATGCCCACGAACGGGCAGTTCCTGCGATCGCTGCTCATATGGATGTTCTGGGCCACCAGTTCCTTGCCGGTGCCGCTCTCCCCCATGATGAGGACCGTGGTGCGGCTGTTCTGCAGGGAGGCGATGGTCCGGTAGACCTCCATCATCTTGGGGCTGGAGCCCACCATGACGCTCTGGTTGAGCTTGGCGGCCTTGGCCGGGTCCTTGGGCCCCCCGCGGCTCCCCTTCATCAGGAGGGCCCGCTTGACCAGGGACTTGAGGTCCTCGTTGTTCCAAGGCTTGGAGATGAAGTCGAAGGCCCCCTCCCGCACCGCCTCCAGCGCCTTCTCCAGGGTTCCGAAGCCGGTGAGGAGGATCGTCTCGACCCCCTCGGGCTTGGCGGCCCTCAGCAGGTCCAGCCCATCCAGGCTGGCTTCCAGATTGATATCGGAGAGCATCAGGTCGAAGCCCCCGGCCCGCAGGTGGCCCAGGGCCTCCTCGGGCGTGGTGGCCTTGACCACGTCCACGCCGATGCCCAGCCCCTCCCCCAGGAGCAGCTCCAGGAGATCGCAGGTCTCGGGGGAATCATCCACAACCAGCACGCGCGCCATACGTTTTCCGTCCTCGGACTTCGGGCTCCGCGGCCTGTCTCCCGAAGCCCGGGAGGCGGGGGAGCCCATCCCATTATGTGACGAACACCCCGAGGTAGGTTGCAGGGAAGCCTGCTCTATCTCCTACAATGGAACGATGACGACGCAACCCATCTCCTTCGACGACGGTCTGGACCGGCTGGAAGCCCTCGTCCAGCGACTGGAAGCCGGCAACCTGGGCCTGGAGGAGGCCCTCCGGGAGTTCGAGGAGGGGGTGAACCTCAGCCGCAGCCTCCAGCAGCAGCTCGCCGCCGCCCAGCGCCGGGTCGAGGTGCTCCGGCAAGGGCTGGGCGGGGAATACCGCGCCGAGCCTCTCGAAGGGGACCAGGCGTGAGCGCCGAAGCCCAGGTCAAGGCCGATCTGGGGCGCCTGGTGCCCCTCCTGGAAGGGCGTTTCCTCCTTCCCTTCGCCCAGGGCGAGGCCCCGGCCCTGGCCGCGGCCATGACGTACAGCCTCCAGGCGGGTGGCAAGCGCATCCGGCCCGTGCTGTGCATGCTGGCCGCCGAAGCCGTGGGGGCCGGGGCGGAAGCCGCCCTCACCTGCGCCACGGCCCTGGAATACATCCACACCTATTCCCTCATCCATGACGATCTCCCCGCCATGGACGACGATGACCTGCGCCGGGGCAAGCCCACCTGCCACGTGGCCTTCGGGGAGGGTCCGGCCATCCTCGCCGGGGACGGCCTCCTGACGGAAGCCTTCACCCTCCTGGCGTCCGACGCGGACATGCCGCCGTCCCGCAGGGTCGACGCGCTCCAGGTGCTGGGGGAGGCGGCGGGTTGGCGGGGCATGGTCGGCGGCCAGGCCCTGGACCTGGAGGGCGAAGCCCGGACCCGGGCCGGGGAGCCCGTGGGCATGGCCGAGCTCCAGCTCATCCACCGCCTCAAGACGGGCGCCCTGCTCCGGGCCTCGGTGGAGCTGGGCGCCATCGCCGGCAACGCCTCCCGGGAGGAGCGGGCCCTGCTCCGGGAGGCCGGGGAGGCCCTGGGGCTGGCCTTCCAGATCCAGGACGACATCCTGGACGCCACCTCGACTGAACAGGCCATGGGGAAGCGGGTTGGCAAAGACGAGGGCAGGGGTAAAATCACCTACCCCCTGCTGCTCGGGCTCACAGGAGCCCGCAAGGCGTTGCAGGAGGCAACCGAGCGTGCCCAATGTCAGCTTCGATCGCTTCCGAATCCGCATTCCCTGACGGCCTTGGCCACCTACTTGGCGGGGCGCAGCGCGTGAGCGACTACCCACTCCTGGATTCCGTCGCGGCTCCCCAGCAGGTCCACCACTTCTCCCTGGTCCAGATGGAGCAGCTGGCCCTGGAAGTCCGCCAGTTCCTCATCGACTCCGTCAGCGCCACCGGCGGGCACTTCAGCTCCAACCTGGGCACGGTGGAGCTGACCGTGGCCCTCATGCACCACTTCGATTTCCTGGTGGACCGCATCGTCTGGGACGTGGGCCACCAGGCCTACCCCTACAAGATCCTCACCGGCCGCAAGGACCGCTTCCCGACCCTGCGCCGGCACCACGGCCTCTCGGGCTTCCTCAAGCGGGAGGAGAGCATCTACGACCACTTCGGGGCCGGCCACGCCAGCACCTCCATCTCCGCGGCACTCGGCATGGCCACCGCCCGGGACCTGCAGTCCAAGGACCACACCTGCATCGCGGTGATCGGCGACGGTTCCATGACCGCCGGGATGGCCTTCGAGGGGCTCAACCAGGCGGGCTACCTGGAAACCCGCAAGTTCATGGTCATCCTCAACGACAACGACATGAGCATCAACCCCAACGTGGGGTCGCTGCAGGGCTACCTGAACCAGATGATCAGCGGCCAGTACTACAAGCGTTGGCGGGACCGCATCGAGCACGCCATCAAGACCATCCCCGTGGAGAGCGTGAGCCGGCGCCTGGCCCGGGTGGCCAAGTGGAGCGAGGAGTCCTTCAAGCGCATCGCGGTGCCGGGGCTGCTCTTCGAGGACCTGGGCTTCAGCTACCTGGGGCCGGTGAACGGCCACGACGTGGCCGCGGTCCTGCGGGCCTTGGGCGAAGCCAAGGAGCGCATGCTGGAGGGCCCCGTGCTCCTCCACGTGCAGACCAAGAAGGGCTTCGGCTACGACCCGGCCGTCAAGGACCCCCTCAAGTGGCATGGGGTCGGCGCCTTCGACGCGGAAAGCGGAGAGATGACCAAGGCCGCCGTGGATCCCGCTCGGCCCACGCCGCCTTCGTACACCGCCGTGTTCGGCAACACCCTCACGGAACTGGCCCGCCGGGACGAGAAGATCGTCGCCATCACCGCCGCCATGCTGGACGGCACGGGCCTCAACATCTTCCAGAAGGCCCACCCCGCGCGCTGTTTCGACGTGGGCATCGCCGAGCAGCACGCCGTCACCTTCGCGGCCGGCCTCGCCGCCGAGGGGCTCCGCCCCGTGGCCGCCATCTACTCCACCTTCCTGCAGCGCGGCTTCGACCAGGTGCTCCACGACGTGTGCCTCCAGAACCTTCCGGTGACCTTCGCCATGGACCGTGGCGGGATCGTCGGGGCCGACGGCCCCACCCACCACGGCCTCTATGACCTGGCCTTCCTGCGGTGCATGCCCAACCTCATCCTCATGGCCCCCAAGGACGAGAACGAGCTCAGGCAGATGCTGTTCACGGCCCTGTACTGCAACCGTCCCGCCGCCCTGCGCTACCCGAGGGGCAACGGCCTGGGCGTGGCCCTCCAGGAGCCCATCTCGGCACTACCCATCGGCAAGGGGGAACTGCTGCGGGAAGGGGACCAGCTGCTCCTGGCGGCCCTGGGCACCCTGGTGGCCCCGGCCCTGCAGGTGGCTGCCCGCCTGGAAAAGGAAGGCATCTCCTGCGCGGTCATCAACGCGCGGTTCGTCAAGCCCCTGGACGCCGATCTGCTCAGCCACTGGACCCGCCGCACCCGGGCCGTGGTGGCCATGGAGGAAGGCTGCGCCCCCGGCGGCTTCACCTCAGCCGTGGCCGAACTCCTGGCCGACCAGGGCCTCGAGCGCCCCCTGCTCCGCTGCGCCGTCCCGGACCACATCGTCCATCACGGCGACCAGGCCATTCTGATGGAAGAGGAAGGCCTTGGTCCGATCGCCCTGTACGAGCGCATCCGCGACTTCCACCGCAAGCTCCCCCGGGCCTGACTCCCTTTTCCACTTTTCAGTAGTGGTAACGGAGTTGCGCGATCAGCAGATCCCCACCTGCGATCTTGTAGACCATCCGGTGCTCGTCATTGATGCGCCGGGACCCATAGCCGGCGAGGGCTCCCTTCAGCGGCTCGGGTTTGCCAAGCCCCCTGAAGGAATCCCGCCGGACATCCTTGATGAGGATATTGATTTTTTCGACCTTGGCGGGATCCTCCTGCTGCCAAAAGAGGTAGTCCTCCCACGCCTGGTCAGCGAAGATCAGTCTCATTCGGGGAGCTCCCGAGCGGTGCCCTGGCCGCTTTCGAGCTGGTCAAGAGCAGCGAACAAGCGCCGGGCATTCGAAGGGCTGCGAAGGAGGTAGGCCGTCTCTTCAAGGGACTGGTAGTCCTCCATGGAGAGCATCACGACCGAGGGCGCCTTGGACCGCGTGATGATCAGCGGGTCATGGTCCGAGCAGACACGTTCCATGGCGGCAGCAAAGTTGGCGCGGACACTCGTATAGCTGATGGCGTCCATAAGGTCTCCTGTACATGTACAGGATATGGTACGTATTATGGCACGGCAAGGTGCAACCAGGTAAATGCTATACCTTCGGCCAGCGGGACTTGTAGATCATCCGGTCCATGGAGCGGGAATAGGGGGTCCAGGAGCCTTCCCCGCTGTCCTCGGCAATGCCCCTGAACATGGCCTCCAGCTTGCCGTCCAGGTCATCCAGGTAGTGAACCAGCAGCGCCTCGGGCGTCTTGGGCAGGACCGGCGAGCCGTAATCGAGTCTGCCGTGGTGGCTGAGCACGATGTGCAGGATCTGGAGCCGCAGTTCCTCGGGAAAGCCCGGCATGGCAAAAGCGGCCCGGCTGATCCACTCCGCTTCCATGGTGATGTGGCCGATGAGGTTGCCGGCGTCGGAGTAGCCGATGCTCCGCTGGTAGGTGAGCTCCTCGGTCTTGCCCAGGTCGTGCAGGAGGACGCCGGCCAGCACCAGGTCGCGGTTCATCTCCCCGTAGTGGTCGCAGGCCCGCTCGGCCATGGCCGCCACGGACAGGGTGTGCTCCAGAAGGCCGCCCAGGAAGGCGTGGTGCATGCTCTTGGCGGCGGGGGCACGGCAGAAGGCCGCGCGGCGCCGGGTGTCCTCGATGAACAGGCTGGCCAGGAGCCCGCGGATCCAGGGATCCCGGAGGCCGGCGATGAGCCCGTCCAGCTCCCGCTCCATGTCCGGCAGGGGGCGCCGGCTCACGGGGAAGAAGCGGCCCAGGTCCCCCGCCTCGGCGTCCTCCGCGAAGCGCGCCTTGTCCAGGCGGATCTGGAGGCGGCCGTTGTAGGAGGAGATCTGCCCCTTCACCTTGAGGAAGGCGTCCGGGACGATGCGGTCCAGGTCCCCTTCGATGGCGCGCAGGTCCCAGAGGAAGCCCTTGAGGTCCCCGGAGGCGTCCGCGAGCTTGACCTCCAGGTACTCCGAGCCCTTGGCGCTGGTCTTGAACGCCACCTCCTGGGCCAGGAGGATGCCGTTGAAGGAATCGCCCTCCTTGAGGGAACGGAGGGCAATGGGTTCGGTCATGGCTGCAGCTTTCGGTGACTCCATGTCCGGGCTTTGCCCGGGCATGGAGTGGGGGAGTTTGAGGGGGGACGTAGAGCGAGCATGGCGAGCGGGCGGTCCCCCTTCAATTATAATCAATGAAAGGTTGGGCTCTTGGGGCGGGGGGCCATGGGGTCGGCCATGGGGGTGTCCTCCACCGGCGCCCACTTCTCCTCCAGCACCTCGATGTAGGTCCACTGGTCGCCCCGGGGCACCGTGCCCTCGGGGAGGTTCAGGACCTTGGCGCGGATGATGCGGTTGTAGAGGGGGAACTCCAGCTCGTTGCCGGCCTTGACCTCGTGGCTGGCCTTGCGGGGCGTGCCGTCGACCCGCACCATCCCCTCCTCGCAGAGCTCCCGGGCCAGTTCCCGGCGCTTGACGAGGTGGGTCTTCTTCAGGAACAGATCCAGGCGCACAGACTACCCCTTGATGATGTCGTCCTTGGGAACCATGTACCGGATGTTGGTCCGGATGCGCAGGCCGTTCAAGTAGGTTTCGATGGCGTTCTGGGCCTTGGGCTCCTGGAGCTTTTCCAGGATCTGGGCCCGCACGTCGGCGAAGGGCTTGGTGGCGTCCAGCTGGGCCTCGATGAGCTGGACCAGGTAGATGTTCTTGTCCGTCTCCAGGGGCGCGGAGACCTCCTCGGGCTTGAGGGCCAGGGAGGCCGTCTCGATGTTGGCGTGCAGGACGCCCTTGGCCAGCCAGCCCAGGTCGCCGCCGGTGCTGCGGCTCGTGCTGACGGAGTGCTCCTTCACCAGGGTCTCGAAGGTGGTGCCCTTCTTGAGCTCACCCTGGATCTTGGTGATAAGGGTCTGGGTGGCCGCCTGGTCCTCGGGGGTCACGCCCTTGGCGAGCACCAGCTCCCGGATGCGGAAGCGGGGGGGCTGGCGATAGTCCTCCTTGTGGTCCAGGTAGTAGGCGCGCAACTCCTGGTCCTCGATGGCGATCTTGGAGTAGACCTCCCGGCGGAGCACCTCCTGCTTCTGCATGTCCGTCTTGGCCCGGGTCATGTAGGCCCCGAGGCCGTAGCCCAGGGAACCCTTCAAGGCCCGCTCGAAATCCGCGTCCGTGGCGAAATTGTTCTGCTTCT
>Ga0316217_10000315_pt1 | contig 70549 bp, 60 predicted proteins | sample 1anoAmetaG_FD_203633 | JGI IMG/M metagenome (GOLD analysis project Ga0316217, IMG submission 203633) | Freshwater microbial communities from Trout Bog Lake, Wisconsin, USA - 1anoA | ecosystem: Environmental > Aquatic > Freshwater > Lake > Hypolimnion/Profundal zone | place: USA: Wisconsin... | reverse complement strand
CTGGAGCGCCTGGTCATGCTCCGGGCCGAATACCTGTTCCTGGTGGATGCCGGGGGTGTCTGCCAGGGGGTGGTCCACAAGCGGGAAATCGCCAGCCAATTCCTCATCCGGCAGGACAACCCGCTGCTGGTGTTCGACAACGGCTGCCTGCTGGCGATCGTCGACGCGGCAGGGGAAACCGTTTTCGCCGGCGCCGGCCTCGGCGCCCTGCATCAGGTGGACTCCGGCCGGGCCTTCGCCGGGGGTTCGACCCTGCTCCAGACGGTGGTGGAAACCGCCCGTGGGGGCCATCCGCTGGACGGCCGGGAACTGGAGTGGGAAGGGAACAGCTGGATGGCCTTCACCGTCCCGATCCGCGAGGGCGGGACCACCCTCGGTGCGATCGGCCTGTTCCACCATGCCCAGGGCGTCCGTTCGATCATCAACCGCCTGAAGCGGATGGAACAGCTGTACAGCGAGGTGAACACCATTCTGGAAACCTCCTACGACGGTTTCACCATCATCGACGGCCAGGGCATCATCACCCGCGTCAACAAGGCCCACGAGCGGATCACGGGCAGCAGCCCGGAGAACATGATCGGCCGGCACGTGCTGGAAGCCGAGAAGGACGGAGAGTTCCAGAACCCCGTCTCGATGATGGTGATGAAGGAAAAACGGACGATGACGATCCGCCAGAAAGTGAAGAACGGAAAGTTCGTCACGGTGACCGGCAACCCGGTGTTCGACAGCGACGGCCAGATCAGGATGGTGGTCTGCAATGTGCGCGACACCTCGGAAATCGAAGCAGTGAAGGAGAAGCTGCTCAATACCGAAATGGTCTACCAGGTCGAACTCGAGCACATGCGCCGGCAGCAGGCCCATGTCGACCAGCTCATCGTGTTCAGTCCCCTGATGAGACAGGTGATGGAAACGACCGGACACATCGCCGACAAGGAGACCTCCGTGCTGGTGCTGGGTGATACCGGCGTCGGCAAGGAAGTGCTGGCCAAGAAAATCCACCAGATCAGCAGCCGCCGGGACGGCCCCTATCTCAAGATCAATTGCTGCGCCATCCATGAGAATCTGCTTGAATCCGAGCTTTTCGGCTATGAAGGCGGCTCTTTCACCGGCGCCCGGAAGGGCGGCAAGGCGGGCCTCCTGGAAGCGGCCCGCGGCGGCACCCTGTTTCTCGACGAGATTGGCGATATTTCCATGGAATTGCAGGTCAAGCTGCTGAGGGTGCTCCAGGAGAAAGAGATCGTCCGGGTGGGCGGAGTGAAGGCCATCCGGATCGACACCCGGTTCATCTTCGCCACCAACCGGGACCTCAAGGCCATGGTCGCCGAGGGGCGGTTCCGAAAGGACTTGTATTATCGGATCAATGTCATGCCCATCACCATCCCTGCCTTGAGGCATCGCAAGGAGGACATCAAGCCCTTCCTTGAATTTTTCCTGAAGAAATTCAATCAGAAACATGGCTACGACAAGCAGTTCACGCCCGAATTGATTGCAGCATTATGTAATTATTCATGGCCAGGCAACGTGCGTGAGCTTGAGAATCTGGTCGAACGGCTTGTGGTTTCGGTCTACAGCAACATCATCGATACCGTCCACTTCACCGAGCCAGGCAACACCAGCCAGGCCAGCCAGTTGTCCGCGCAGGAGGCTTTCCTGGACCCCTCCATGAGCAGCCATTTGCGACTGCGCGCGGCGGTGGAAACCATGGAAAAGCGACTGATCACCCAGGCCTTGCTGGAGCATGGAAGCATGGGCCGGGCTGCTTCGGTGCTCGGTGTGGACCGGACCACCATCCTGCGCAAGATCAGCAAATATGGGATCCAGTATCAATATCAATGGTGAAGAGAAAGATCATTGAAAAGCAGGGCTGTGCGGGAATGCACATCTGTTCGATTCTGCACAGCCGAATAGATTCAATGGACGCAGCCAGGAACCCTCCCCGGGTCTGTGCAGCTATGCACTCGGAACGCTTTTCCCGCATGGCCGCTTCCGCTCATTCGCTCCATAAAATCCAATTTTTGCAATAAGTTGCTGGCTTTCATGGGATCGCTGCTGCTTCGATTTGTTCTGGTATGTAACTTGCATTGACTGCTTGATCCCATCATTGGTGCGTTTTACCGCATATCTGCCAAAAACCGGAAGAAGTTCCCGGAGCTTCTTCTCAAGAAAGGGGTATGGAATGACCACCGCAACGCTCAGCAGGATGGAAGACAAGATCAAAACCTTCAGTAAATTCGGTGATGCCGGCCACGGCGGGATCACGCGCTACTCGCTGTCTCCCGAGGCCCACCAGGCCAGGGACGAATTCGTGAAGCGGATGAAGGCCATCGGCGCCACCATCGAAACCGACGACATGGCCGACGTGTATGCGACCATCCCTGGTTCGGAACCGGGCCTGAAGCGCATCGTCATGGGGTCCCACGTGGATTCCGTGAAGAACGGCGGCAACTACGACGGGATTCTCGGGGTCATGGGGGCGATGGAAGTCCTTGAAACCATCGTGCTGGAGAACATTCCCCACCGGCACCCCATCACCGCCATGATCTGGACCAATGAAGAAGGGTCGCTCTATCCCCCCGCGATGATGGTTTCCGGCGTTGTCACCGGCAAGTTCGAAAAGCAGAAGGTGCTGGCGGCCAAGAGCGTCCTGGACCCCGCCAGGACGTTCGGCCAGGCCCTGGACGCCAGCCCGTACAAGGGTGACGAGAAGAACCGCCTGAGCCCCGAAAAGTACATGGCGATGTTCGAACTGCACATCGAGCAGGGCCCGATCCTCGAGGCGGCCCAGAAGGACATCGGTGTCGTCACCTGCGTCCTGGGCATGTGCAACTACCGGATCAGGACATACGGCCAGGCCGACCACGCCGGAACCACCCCCATGAGCTTCCGCCGGGACGCCCTCTACGCCGCCGCGCAGGTCCTGATCCACCTGCACCAGGAACTGGACAAGCTCGATCCTGCGCTGGTCTACACCACCGGCGAGATCAAGTGCCATCCCTGCGTGCACACGGTCATTCCCGACGAGGTCGATTTCTGCATCGACGCCAGGCACGAAGACCCCGAAGTCATCAAGCAGGTTGTCCAGATCATCAAGAACATCCCCGCCGAAGTCGCCAAGTGCACCACCTCCACTGAACTGGCCTGGGCCCGCGACACCAAGTACTTCGACAAGGAACTGATCGGCTTCGTCAAGGAAACCGCCGACGAGCTCGGCATTTCCAACCAGTACATCAACAGCGGCGCAGGGCACGACGCGCAGTACGTCTCCTACCTCATGCCGACCACGATGATTTTCGTTCCCTCCAAGGATGGGCACAGCCACTGCGAGCCCGAATTCACCTCGGTCCTGCAGTGCGAACAGGGCGCCAGGGTCATGCTGGGCGCCGTTCTCAAAGCCGACAAGCAATAGCCACAGCTAAAAGGAGCAACTGTCATGGATCTGATCATCAAGAACGGAACCATCGCGACGGCCAGTGACACCTACATTGCTGACATCGGCATCAAGGGTGGCAGGATCGTCATGATCGGCAAGGACCTTGAATCCGCGGGCGCCGAGGTGGTCGACGCCACCGGCAAGTACGTCCTGCCCGGCGGCATCGACGTCCATACCCACCTGGAAATGCCCTTCGGCGGCACGGTCTCTTCGGACGACTACTTCGCCGGGACCCGGGCTGCTGCCTGCGGTGGCGTGACGACGGTATTCGATTTCGTCATCCAGAGGAAAGGCCAGGGGATCATCGAGGCCGTCAAGGGACGCCGCGCGCTTTGCGAGCCCAAGGCCGCGGTGGACTATGCTTTCCACGTGGCCCTCACAGACCTTACCGACGCGGTCATCAAGGAGTTCCCCGCCGCGGCGGATTATGGCTGCCCCAGCTTCAAGTTCTTCATGGTGTACAAGAAGGAAGGCCTGATGATGGACGATGCGGCCCTGATCACCGCATTGGAAAAAGGCAAGGAACACGGCATCAGCATCAGCGTGCATGCGGAAAATCCGGAAGCCATCGATCTGCTCATCGGCCGCTTCCTGGCTGAAGGCAAGACCAGCGCCAAGTACCACTACGAAAGCCGTCCGGAATGGGTCGAGGCGGAAGCCGATCTGCGCGCCATCCATTGGGCAAAGAGCCTCAACGCTCCGCTGTACATCGTCCACCTGGCCAACAAGCAGGGCATGGACGAAGTCACCCGGGCGCATGACGAAGGCTACACGATCTACGCGGAAACCTGCCCGCACTACCTGTATTTCACCAAGGACGTCTACGATCGTCCCGACGGGCGCAACTTCGTCTGCTCGCCGCCGATGAAGGGCCAGGAAAGCCAGGACGCGCTCTGGGCCGGCATCAAGAGGGGCGACATCAACACGGTGGCCACCGATCACTGCCCGTTCCAGAGCACCGAAAAGGATTGGGGCAAGGACAACTTCACCAAGATCCCCAACGGCTGCATGGGCACCGAGAACCTCTACCCCTTCATGTTCAGCGAGGGGTTCAAGAAGCGCGGACTCACCATCAACCGCGTGGTGGAGCTGGTTTCGACCAACCCCGCGAAGATCTTCGGCTGCTTCCCGCAGAAGGGCACCATCGCGGTCGGCAGCGATGCTGACATCGCCATCTTCGATCCCGACAAGAAGGTGACGATCACCAAGGATCTCATGCACTCCGATTGCGACTACACGATCTGGGAAGGCGTCGAGATGCAGGGCTACCCGGTCATGACGTTCTCGCGCGGCCGCAAGGTGTTCGAGAACGGCGTCTTCCTCGGCGAAAAGGGCTGGGGCAAGTTCGTCAAGCGCCATCCCAGGAAAGGGGCCAAGGTCTAGCGCCTGGCCTACCGTCGCAGGATCATCCCAGGCTCTGGCGGGCGCCGGGGCCTGGGGGTTAAAAATCCAGGTGGATTTGAAAAAATGAATGACAGGGGTTGCGAATTGTCCTGTTACTATCAGGCTAACCAATCCCATTCCAGCAGCTGTGGCGCATCCCAGGCGCCTCGCCTAGTTCCATAAAAGCTTGCAAAGAGAACGCGGCTTCCACCGCCATTGGAACCGTACCCATCCAACGCTCAAGCTCTCAAGGAGGCTCTCAAGGAAGCGACACCATGCCAGCGGAACACCCATCACCAAAGTTCGCGATCAGCTTCAAACCATGTGGAGAAATCAGAAAAGGAGGCTCTTATGAGCGATGAGATGTATGAGTTGACACGAGACGTTTCCCAGAACCATAGTCTCTATAACGAGGATCTGGCCCCGACGTCGCTTAAGCAGCGCACGTGGGGCACTTACAATTTCACCGCGCTCTGGGTCGGCATGGCCCACTGCGTTCCGACCTACATGCTGGCAGGCGGGATGATCGCCCTCGGGATGAACTGGCTGCAGGCGCTCTTCACGATCACCCTGGGCAACCTGATCGTCCTCATCCCGATGCTGCTCAATTCCCATCCGGGGACCAAGTACGGCATCCCGTTCCCGGTGTTCGCCAGGTCCGCCTTCGGCACCTTCGGGGCCAACATCCCGGCGATCCTCCGCGCCATCGTCGCGTGCGGCTGGTTCGGCATCAACACGTATATCGGATCGCTGGCCATCGACGGCGTCCTCAGCCTCCTCTGGCCGGCATGGAAGGGTCTCGGCGGCAGCCTGTCCATCGCGGGCTTGAGCATCCACGGCGCCATCGCCCTGTTCGTGTTCTGGCTCTTCCAGGTCTGGATCATCTACAACGGCATGGAAGCTGTCCGCAAGTTCGAGAACTGGGCGGCTCCCTTCGTCATCATCCTCGGCCTCGTCCTCGTGTTCTGGATCGTGACCGCCGCCAAGGGCTTCGGTCCCCTCCTCGCCCAGCCGAGCAAGTTCAAGGACTTCGGCTCCTTCTTCAAGATCTTCATCCCCTCGCTGACGGGCATGGTCGGTTTCTGGGCGACGCTCTCGCTCAACATCCCCGACTTCACCCGCTTCGCCAAGGGACAGAAGCAGCAGATGATCGGCCAGTCCATCGGCCTTCCTCCGACCATGCTGGTCTTCTCCGCGATGGGCGTTCTCATCACCTCGGCCTCCCTGGTCGTCTTCGGCGAGGCCATCTGGGACCCCGCGAACCTCATCACCAAGTTCCATAACCCCTTCGTGCTCATCATCGGCATGGTCGGCCTCGTCGTCGCCTCGCTCTCGGTCAACATCGCGGCCAACACCGTTTCGCCGGCGAACGACTTCTCGAACCTGTGGCCCAAGCGCATCAACTTCAAGCTCGGCGGCCTCATCACCAGCATCATCGGCATCCTCATCATGCCCTGGCGCCTGCTCGCGGACCCGAGCGGCTACATCTTCAACTGGCTCGGCACCTATTCCGGCTTCCTCGGCCCCATCGCCGGCGTCCTCATCGTCGACTATTGGCTCGTGCGCAAGACCAAGCTGAACCTCGAGGACCTGTATACCGAGCAGGGCACCTACACCTTCACCAAGGGCTTCAATATCAGGGCCATCATCGCCCTCGTGGCCGGCGTGTTCGTCGCCTTGATCGGCCTCGCGGTCCCCTCGCTGCACTTCCTCTTCGACTATGCGTGGTTCGTCGGGTTCGCTGTCTCCTTCTTCGTGCACTGGGCTCTCATGAACGGCCGGGCCGAATCAGGGGTTGCCAAGGACGCGAACGGCGTTCCGATCGTCGCATCCTAGCCGGCAGCTGACTGACGCTTTTCACCGAATGCGCGATTCGCCATGCGTTCCTCAGGGATCGCATGGCGAATCCGTATGAAGGCCCGGTTCGCGGCCTACCTGCGCGCCACTGCCGATCGGAAGTTCGAATCCGTCCCCCGACAAAACGAGAGGGCAGACTGGGGTGTCTGCCCTCTCTACTTCTTTTTGGTCGGCGCGAGAAGATTCGAACTTCCGACCCCTACCACCCCAAGGTAGTGCGCTACCAGGCTGCGCCACGCGCCGTGAAGTAATGATTCTATGGCCTCGCGGGTCCGGGGTCAAGGATTGCTTCAACGAAGGTAGACTGGTGCCATGTCCGAACGACTGATCCTGCTCTCCAATGATGATGGCGCCTGGTCGCCCGGGCTGGCGATGCTGGCGCGGGTGGCCCGGGGGTTCGGCCGGGTGGTGTCGGTGGCGCCGGACCGGAACCGGTCGGCCATCTCCAGCGCCCTGAGCCTGCACGATATCCTCCGGGTCCAGGAACTGGGGCCGGACCGCTACGCCTGCACCGGGACGCCGGTGGACTGTGTGCTGGTGGGGGTCCGGGCGGTGCTGAAGCAGACCCCGGACTGGGTGCTGTCGGGGGTGAACCACGGCTTCAACCTGGGGGAGGACGTGTTCTACTCGGGCACGGTGGGGGCGGCGTTCGAGGGCTGCCTGCAGGGGGCCCGGGCGGCGGCGTTCTCGCTGGATCCGGACGGCGACCTGGACCGGACCGAGGGCTGGCTGCGGACCTTCCTGGAGCGCTGGGAGGCCATGGAACTGCCCACCAACCGCATCTGGAACGTGAACTTCCCCAAGGGCGAGGCCCGGGGCTTCCGGCTCACCGGGCAGGACAACCGCACCTACCACGACGCGGTGGAGCAGCGGCTGGATCCCAAGCAGGATCCCTACTACTGGATCGGCGGGCACCGCGGCCCCACCTACGCCCAGAGCCCCGGCAGCGACGCCGAGGCGGCCCTGGGCGGCTTCGTCAGCCTCACCCCGCTGCGCCTGGACATGGCCTGCCCCGAGGTGATGGCCCGGCGCCAGGCCTTCGAGGCCGCCTTCAACGGGGACATCCGGTGAAAGCCGCATTCCACGCCCATGGCCGGGTCCAGGGGGTGGGCTTCCGCTGGTTCGTGAGCCAGGAGGCCCAGGCCCTGGGCCTGGCGGGCTGGGTGCGCAACGAGGCCGACGGCACCGTTTCGGGCGAGGCGGGCGGGGACTTCTCGCGCCTGGAGGCGTTCCGGGAGCGGCTGGAGCACGGCCACTCCTTCGCGCGGATAACAAGACTGGACTGGAGCCCCGCGGATGGGGGAGAATCTCTTCCCGTCCCTTTCGCCATTCGTTACTAGCGAGGCCCCATGGATTTCAAGCGCTGTGTCCGGGATGTCCCGGATTTCCCCGTGGCAGGCGTCCTGTTCAAGGACATCACCCCCCTGCTCAACGACGCCGCGGCCTTCAGCGCCGCCATCGACGCCATGGCCGAGCCCGCGCTGAGCCTGAATCCCACCCACGTGCTGGGGCTGGAGTCCAGGGGCTTCATCTTCGGCTCGGCGCTGGCCCACAAGCTCGGCCTGGGCTTCGTCCCGGCGCGCAAGCCCGGCAAGTTGCCCATGCCCACCTACCGCGAGGTCTACGCCTCCGAGTACGGCGAGGACAGCCTGGAACTGCACACCGACGCCTTCAAGGCCGGCGACCGGGTCCTCATCGTCGATGACGTCCTGGCCACCGGCGGCACCGCCGCCGCCGCCCGCCGCATCGTCGAGCGCACCGGCGCCCACCCGGTGGCCCTGACCCTCTTCATCGAGCTGGACTTCCTGAAGGGCCGCGAATCCTTGAAGGGCCTGCCGGTCTTCAGTGTGCTGACCTACTGATTCCGTTCGGCCCGGGCCTCAGTCGGGTGTTGGAAGGTGTGCGTTTTCATAGCGCAGCCGTTCCCGCTCCAGTTCCTGGCGAAGCTCCTCCTCGGATGGAAGCACCTTGTGGTACTTGGCTGCAAAAATCTGTTTGCGATCGCTCAGGACCGAGTACTTCGCCACCGCCTCGTTGCGTTCGGCGCACCGGATGAGGCCGATGGTGGGATTGTCGCCTTCGGTCGTGTGCTGGTCATCGTAGACTCTCACGTAGCCGTCCATCTGGCCCACGTCCTGGTGGGTCAGGCGGCCCATCTTTAGGTCGATCAACACATAGCATTTCAGGATGCAGTTGTAGAACACCAGGTCCACGAACAGGTTGGTGTCTTCGAAGGCGATGCGCTTCTGGCGTGCCACGAAGGCAAACCCCTTGCCCAGTTCGAGGAGGAACTCCTGCAACTCTCTCGCTCTGTTTCGATTTCGTAAAAGGCGCGTTCCTGAGGGTCTTCGACCCGAGCCAGGGTGCGGTAGTGGGACCAGCCCAGAACCGAGGAAAACCCCTGACATTCAACAGCTTGTACCGCGTTTTCAGATTCATCACACAGTGAGTGATGAATTGGGCGCTTGCCCACCAAGGGCTGAAGCGTTGGAGTCCGATCCGCAAAAGCTTGATAAAATATCCGTATATACCGCAAGGTGGTAATTGAAAACCCATTCCCATAGCGCTGCACAAGCCGGGCGGACAGTCCGTCCATGACCTGCTGGCCATACTCGGCGCGATCCTCGCCCCCCTGGATGGCTTCCACGATCTCCCGGCCGATGTGCCAGTAGGCCAAGACCATTTCGCTGTTGATGGCGAGGGCGACCGACGCATGCGCCTGGTCGAGAATGGCCGAGACCCGCTGGAACAGGGGTTCTGCGGCCGGGGTCCCCGCAGGATGGGATTTTGCGTTGGAGCTCGCCTTCTTTTTCATGCGTCCATCTTCCACGAAAGGGCGCATCCATGCGAGGGCCTCTCCGAAGTGCTCCCGTCAGGGCGCCCCAGGCGACATCCGGCTGCTCCGGGGTGGAACCCTGCAGCGAGGAACACGCCACCCTCGGTCCCTGCCGCCACGCCTTCGGCGAGGCGCGCCCCAGGCGCGCCGGCCCGAAGGCGAAAGTTCGCGGTCAGGCGCTGACGAGGGTCTTCAGGCCGTCCCGGAACAGCACGTCGACCTTGCGGCCGAGCCGCTTCTGCACCTTGCCCAGACCGAAGCTGGGATGGTCCATCCACATGCCTTCGTCCCAGCGCTGGGCGACGCTGTAGGAGACGGCCCGGGTCCCGGCCTGCTCCGCCATCATCAGTTCCTGGAACCGGGAGGGAGAAGCCGCCGCCCGGGGCGCGGCGGCGCGCACAGCGGCGGTGGGCCGGGCGGGACGGCCCGCGGGGGAGGGGCGCTCGACCTTCTCGGCGCGGAATTTGTGCACGGACTTGCAGGTGACGCAGATGAGCTTTTCCGGCACCCCGTCAGTGATGGAAAGGATCCGGTGCCGGGTCTCCCCCTTGCACCTGCCGCACGGGGCATCCATGTCTTGGCCGGCGTAGTAGGATTTTGTCATGGCCATAGTTTGCCGGAACTGAACCTGCATTGGAATTCTGAATGATCAGCCGGCGGAGCCCATGGCCACCTTCACCACAGCCTGTCCACGCAACTGCTACAGTACCTGCAGCCTGCGTGTGACCGTTGCGGACGGGCGGATCTCCGGCCTGGAGGCCCATCCGGACAACCGGGCCACCCTGGGCGGGCCCTGCCTGAAGGGCCTCACCTACCTGGAGCCGGATCCGGAACGGCTGCTGCGGCCGCTGCGCCGGCAGCCGGACGGGAGCTTCCGGGCGGTGGGCTGGGACGAGGCGCTGGACCTCATGGCCGAGCGGTTCCTGGACCTGCGCCGGCGGTTCGGTGCGAAGAGCATCTTCTACTACGCCGGCAGCGGCAGCAAGGGGCTGCTCAACGGGGTGGGCATGGCCTTCTGGCGCCGGTTCGGCGGCTGCACCACCAGCTATGGCGACCTTTGCTGGCCGGCCGGGCTGGAGGCGACCCGGCTCACCCTGGGCGACAACCGCGGCAGCGACCCCTGGGACCTGGCCAACGCGCGGCTGGTGGTGCTGTGGGGCAAGAATCCGGCGGCCACCCATCTGCACCAGATGCGCATCCTGGACCAGGCCCTGGAGCGCGGCGCCCGCTGCGTGGTGATCGACCCCCGGCGCACCGGCACCGCCGAGTGGGCGCACCTGCTGGTCCAGCCGCGGCCCGGCAGCGACGCCGCCCTGGCCCTGGGCCTGGCCCGTCTGATCATCGCCCGGGATCTGGTGGACCACGATTTCATCCGCGACCACGTGCTCGGCTTCGAGGCCTTCGCGCGCAGCGTCCGGGCCTGGACCCCGGAGCGCACCGCCGCAGTCACCGGGGTGCCCGAGGCCCAGCTTTCAGCCCTGGCCCAGGCACTGGGCACGATCAAGCCCTTCACCCTCTGCGCCGGCTTCGGCATGCAGCGCTACAGCAACGCCGGCCAGACCATGCGCGCGCTGCTGGCGCTGCCGGCCATCACCGGCAACCTGGGCCGGCCCGGCGCGGGCTGGGCCTACGCCAATCTGCAGACTGATCTTTTCAGCGCGACCCCAGACCCCCTGGGATGCTACCCGCCCGCAGATCCAGACCCGCTGGTGCGGGTCTCGGTGTCCGCCGCCCGGCTCGGCCAGGACATGGCGGACCAGGACGGCCCGCCGTTGAAGGGCGCCTGGGTGGAGCGGGGCAATCCGCTGGCCCAGAACCCGGATACCGCCCGGGTGCGGGCCGCGTTCCGGGCCCTGGAATTCCGGGTGGTGGTGGACAGCCGGCTCACCGACACCGCCCGGGAGGCGGACCTGGTGCTGCCGGCCAAGTCCCTGTTCGAGCAGACCGATGTCATCGGCGCCTACTGGCACCCCTATCTGCAGCTGCGGCAGAAGGTGGTGGAGCCGCCCGGCGAGGTGAAGCCGGAGACCGGGATCTACTGGGCGCTGGCCCGGCGCCTGGGGCTGGACACCGAGGGGCTGCCGGGGCCCGGCGAGGAGGAGGGCTATCTGGCTTCGAGGCTGGAGCGCTTCCCGGGCCTCACCCTGGAGCGGCTCCGCCAGGGGCCGGTGCTGGCCCCGGGCGCCCAGGCGGTGGCCTTCGCCGACCGGGTGTTCCCCACCCCGTCCGGCCGGGTCGAGCTCTTTTCCGAGGAGGCCGCCCGGCGCTGGGGGGTGGACCCGCTGCCGGACTACCGGCCGCCCCTGGAGTCCGCCGCCACCGGGGACGGGCAGTATCCCCTGCAGTTGCTCACCCCCAACAACAAGAACGGCATCCACAGCCAGTTCCTGCACCACGTGGCGATCCGCCAGCTGGATCCGGGGCCGGAACTGGTCCTCGCTCCGGAGGACGCCGCCCAGCGCGGCATTGCCACCGGCGCCAGGGTCCGGGTGTTCAACGGCCGGGGCGCGCTCATCCTGGCCGCCCGGGTCGACCCGGGGCTGCGCCCGGGCTGCGTGGCGGTGTGCAACGGCTACGGGGCCGAGGACGGAGGATCGGTGAACCTGCTGTCCCTGGGCCGGGAGACCGACATGGGCCACGGGGCGGCGTTCCACGACACCCTGGTTCAGGCGGAGCCGGCGCCATGACCGCCCCGGGCCGGTTCGTGTTCGATCCCTCGCGCTGCACCGGCTGCGAGGCCTGCGTGGTGGCCTGCCGGATGGCCAACCGGCCGGCCCAGACTCGGCCCTGGCGCCAGGTGCTCACCTTCAACGCTCTGTGGCTGCCGGGCCTGCCGGTCTACCACCTATCCCTGGCCTGCCACCACTGCCAGGATCCCGCCTGCCTGCGCCACTGCCCGGCGGACGCCTACAGACGGGACGTGGCCACGGGCGCGGTGATCCACCACGCCGAGCGCTGCATGGGCTGCCGCTACTGCACCTGGGCCTGTCCGCACGATGCGCCCCGGTTCGATCCCCAGGCGGGGACGGTGGAGAAATGCACCTTCTGCCAGGACCGCCAGGAGCGGGGCCTGGCGCCCGCCTGCGTGGCCCAGTGCCCCATGGAGGCGCTGGGTTTCGAACGCCGGGACGGCGCCCGCCCGGACAGCCTGCCAGGCTTTCCCTCCGCCAGCCTGGGACCCGCGTTCCGCCTGGTTCCGGGCCTGCGCCCGCCGCCGGAAACGGCGCCGGCGCTGCCCGGGCCCCTGGGCTGGAAGGCCCTGCTCACCGTGCCGGAACCGCGCATCACTGCCCGGGGCGAATGGACCCTGGTGGCCTTCACCTCCATCCTGACCGTGCTCGCGGCGCTCATGGCCGCGGCCGCGGCGGGCGGCCGGGTGCTGCCGCCCGCCTCCCCGTGGCTGATCCCCTGGGCCGGGGCCGTAGCCCTGTCCCTGAGCGCCTGGCACCTGGGCCGGCCGGACCGCGGCTGGCGGGCCCTGGGCAACCTCCGGCACTCCTGGATCAGCCGGGAGGCGGCCCTGGCCCTGGCTTTCCTGGGGCTGGCGAGCCTGAGCCGGATCGCCTTCCCCGGGGCCCGGGCCCTGGCCTGGGCGGCCGCGGCCACCGGGTTCGCCGCGCTGGCCGCGGTGGACCGGGTCTACCAGGCGGTCGCCCGCACCGCGCCGCTGAACCTGCACAGCGCCCAGACCCTGCTGGGCGGATGCTACCTGGCCGGGCTGATGGCCGGCTTCTGGCCCCTGGCGCTGGCGGCCGGAGGCCTCAAAGCGGCCCTGTACCTGCAGCGCAAGGTCCATTTCCGGGACCGGCGCCCGCTCGGCCTTGTGCGGGTGCTGCTGGGCTTCGTCCTGCCCGCCCTGGCTTTCGGCTCCGGGCTGGCGGTGCTGGCGGCGGTGCTGGGGGACCTGGCGGACCGGTGGGAGTACTACGGCGATCTGCAAATCCCCTCTCCTGCCCTGGAGCTGGCCCGGGAACTGCGCTCCCGGGGCAATTTCGGCTGACGCCGGCGGGCGGGGGGCGGGCCATGCTAGGATCCCTATAAAATCCGACTTGCCATTCCCTCAGGGAGCGCGCCATGACGCTTGAAGCCAGAACCGAGGACCGCATCCGCGACGCCAGTCTGCGGGGCCTGATCTGCTCCGCCCGGGAGGCGGCCGCGCGCATCCATAGCGGCTACCGGGTGGGCATGAGCGGCTTCACCGGTTCGGGCTACCCCAAGCAGGTGCCCCAGGCCCTGGCCGAACACATCCTCCGGGAGCACAGCGCCGGCCGGCGGTTCAAGATATCGGTCATGACCGGGGCCTCCACCAGCAGCGAACTGGACGGCGCCCTGGCCATGGTGGACGGCATCGAGCTGCGCATGCCCTACAACTCCGACCCCACCGCCCGGGAGAAGATCAACACCGGCAAGATGGAATACTTCGACTTCCATCTGGGCTCGGTGGCCCAGTACGTGAAATCGGGGTTCTTCGGCGAGATCGACGTGGCCATCATCGAGGTCACCGGGATCACCGAGGACGGCCGGCTGATCCCGTCCACCTCGGTGGGCAACAACCAGGTGTTCATCGACTCGGCCCGGGAAGTGATCCTGGAAGTGAACCACTACCAGCCCATGGAGCTGGAGGGCATGCACGACGTGTTCGAGCCGCCCATGCCGCCGCACCGCCAGCCGATCATGATCACCCAGGTGGCCGACCGCATCGGCACCCCCTACCTGTCCTGCCCGGCCGACAAGATCAAGGCCATCGTCGAGACCGACAACCCGGACCGGGCCACCGTGTTCAAGGACGTGGAACCGGCCTCCCAGGCCATCTCCCGGCACATCCTCGACTTCTTCCAGCGGGAAGTGGAGCAGGGCCGGCTGCCCCGGCAGCTGCTGCCGCTGCAGTCCGGGGTGGGCAACGTGGCCAATGCCGTGCTCTACGGCCTGCTGGACTCCCCGTTCGAGAACCTGGAGGTCTACACCGAGGTGATCCAGGATGGCATGCTCGCCCTCATCGATGCCGGCAAGGTCAGCTACGCCTCCGCCACCGCCTTCTCGGTGTCCCCGGCCATGGTGGAGCAGTTCAAGGCCAACGTCGGCCTGTACAAGGACCGGATCATCCTGCGGCCCCAGTCCATCAGCAACCACGTGGAGGTGATCAAGCGCCTGGGCGTGCTGGCCATGAACGGCTGCGTCGAGTTCGATCTCTACGGCAACGTCAACTCCACCCACGTCAACGGCACCCGGATCATCAACGGCATCGGCGGCTCCGGCGACTTCGCCCGGAACTCCTTCATCAGCATCTTCACCACCTCCTCCATCGCCGGCAAGCGCGGGGAGATCTCCTGCGTGGTGCCCATGGTCTCCCACGTCGACCACTGCGAGCACGACGTGGACATCCTGGTGACCGAGCAGGGCCTGGCCGATCTGCGCGGCACCTCGCCCAAGCAGCGCGCCGAGAAGATCATCCAGAACTGCGTGCACCCGGACTACCGGGAGCAGCTGCGGGAGTACTACCGCTACGCCCTCAACGCCTCGCCGGGCAAGCACACCCCGCACATCCTGGAGGAGGCCTTCAGCTGGCACACCCGGTTCCAGCGCACCGGGACCATGCGCCACTGACATGGACGAGGTGCCCAGGCGGACCCTGGGCACCTCCTGGCAGCTTGTGGCGATCGCTCCGCCAAGGTTCCTGGGCCATCGCGCTGGCCGCGGACGCGGAACCCGCGCCTTCCAGATGGCACTGAGTCATGAGGCCGTGCGCCGCTGGAGCATCCCATGAAAAGGCAAATGATTCATTCCATCCTGGCCGCCCTGGGCGCCGGGGCAATCCTGGGCTGCGGCGACCGGGACCATCCGGTGCGCATCGGCGCCCTGGCGCCGCTCACCGGGGAGGCGTCCGGGTTCGGCCACTCCACCCGGCAGGGCTACGAACTGGCGGTCGAGGAGTGGAACGCCCGGGGCGGCGTCCTGGGCCGGCGGATCAAGCTGGTGCTGGGCAACGACAAGGGCGAGCCGGTGGAAGGGGCCATGGCCTGCACCCGGCTGATCGAGCAGGAGCGGGTCTCCGCCATCCTCGGCCCGGCCCTGTCCAGCGTGGCCCTGGCCGCGGCGCCCATCGCCCAGGCCCAGCGGATCCCGCTGATCACCCCCACCGCCAGCACCCCCCGGGTCACCCAGGCCGGCGACTACATCTTCCGGGCCTGCTTCACCGACACCTTCCAGGGCGCCCTGGGGGCGGCCTTCGCCTACGACGACCTCTCCGTCCGTCGAGCCGCCTGTCTGTACGACGGGAGCAGCGACTACAGCCGGGGCCTGGCCGGCAGCTTCAAGGCGGCCTTCGCCGGGCGCGGCGGCCGGATCGTCGCCGAGGAGGTGCGCAGCCCGGAGGCCCGGGAATACCAGGAGCGTCTGGCGCGGATCCTCGCCGCCGGCCCCGACCTGGTCTACCTTCCCGAATACGCCCCCCAGGCGGCGCAGGCGGCCAAGGAGTTGCGGAAGCTGGGCTTCACCGGGCCGCTGCTGGGCGGCGACGGCTGGGAGTCCGACCGGCTGGTCCGCCTGGGCGGCGAGGCCCTGGAGAACAGCTTCTATACTTCCCATTGCTTCCGGGACAATCCCAGCCCGGCGGTCCAGGACTATGTGAAGAAGCATCTCGCCAGGTACTCCAGCCTGCCCGACGCCCACGCCATGCTCGCCTACGACGCCGTGTGGGTGCTGATGGACGCCATCGGCCGGGCCGGCACCACCGACGGCCAGGCCGTGCAGGCCGCCCTGCGCGGCACCGACCTGCTGGCAGTGTCGGGGCCGATCCGGTTCAATTCCCTGCGCGAACCGCAGAAGCCGGGGGTGGTGATCGAGATCAGGAAGGGCCAGCAGGTCTGCAGACCGATGGCCAGGCCATTGTAGCCGGGGCTGGCACCGGCTGGACCTCGCTGGCCCAAGCGACCGTGTCGGGCACAAGCAACCGTAGCGGGGCCTGCCCCGCGACGGTTGCTAGCTCGGCACCGTGGCGGCCACGTCGCGGAACTCCGGGATCTGGTCGAAGTTCATGTACCGGTATATCTTCCCTGATTTGGCCCCCAGCTGCGCCACCGCCTCCAGGTACTCAGCCACGGTGGGTATCCGTCCCATCAGCGCGCACACCGAGGCCAGCTCCGCCGATCCCAGGTAGACCTGGGTGTCGACCCCCAGCCGGTTGGGGAAGTTCCGGGTCGAGGTGGACATGGCGGTGGCGCCCTTGCGGATCTGGGCCTGGTTGCCCATGCACAGCGAGCACCCCGGCATCTCCAGCCGCGCCCCGGTCCGGCCCAGGATGCCGTAGTAGCCTTCGGCGGTGAGCACAGCCTGGTCCATCTTGGTGGGCGGGGCGATCCACAGCCGGGTGGGCAGGTCGCTGCGGCCTTCCAGCAGCTGGCCGGCGGCGCGGAAATGGCCGATGTTGGTCATGCAGGAGCCGATGAAGACTTCGTCGATCCGGGCCCCGGCCACCTCCGACAGCAGCTTGACGTCGTCGGGATCGTTGGGGCAGGCCACGATGGGCTCGCGGATATCGGCCAGGTCGATCTCGATGATGGCCTTGTACTCGGCGTCCGGGTCGGGGGCCAGCAGTTTCGGGTCGGCCAGCCAGGCCTCCATGGCGGCGATGCGGCGCTCCAGGGTGTGCCGGTCGTCATAGCCGCCGGCGATCATCCACTTCATGAGCACGATGTTCGAGGTCATGTATTCGATGATCGGTTCCTTGTCCAGCCGCACGGTGCAGGCGGCGGCGGAGCGCTCGGCCGAGGCATCGGACAGCTCGAAGGCCTGTTCCACCTTCAGGCCGGGCAGCCCCTCGATCTCAAGGATCCGGCCGCTGAACAGGTTCTTCTTGCCGGCCTTGGCCACGGTGAGCAGGCCCTGGCGGATGGCGTAGAGCGGGATGGCGTTCACCAGGTCGCGCAGGGTGACCCCGGGCTGCAGTTCGCCCTTGAACCGGACCAGCACGCTCTCGGGCATGTCCAGCGGCATCACTCCGGTGGCGGCGGCGAAGGCCACCAGGCCGGAGCCGGCGGGGAAGGAGATGCCGATGGGGAAGCGGGTGTGGGAATCGCCGCCGGTGCCCACGGTGTCGGGCAGCAGCAGCCGGTTCAGCCAGGAGTGGATGACCCCGTCGCCCACCCGCAGCGAGACGCCGCCCCGGCCGGACATGAAGCCAGGCAGCTCCTTGTGGGTGAGCACGTCCACCGGCTTGGGGTAGGGGGCGGTGTGGCAGAACGACTGCATCACCATGTCGGCGGAGAAGCCCAGGCAGGCCAGGTCCTTGAGCTCGTCCCGGGTCATCGGGCCGGTGGTGTCCTGGGAGCCGACCGTGGTCATGTGCGGTTCGCAGTACGCGCCGGGCCGCACGCCGGGGACGCCGCAGGCCCGGCCGACGATCTTCTGGGCCAGGGTGTAGCCCTTGCCGGTCTCCGGGGGCACCGGGGCCTGGCGGAACAGGGTGGAGGGGGCCAGCCCAAGGGCCTCCCGGGCCCGGGCGGTGAGGCCCCGGCCGACGATCAGCGGAATCCGGCCGCCGGCCCGGACCTCGTCCAGGACCACCTCGGACTTGAGCCGGAACTCGGCCACCACCGCGCCGTCCCTGAGCGCCTTGCCCTCGTAGGGCCGCAGCTCCACCACGTCGCCGGTGGCCAGGCCGGAGACGTCCAGCTCGATGGGCAGGGCGCCGGCGTCCTCCAGGGTGTTGTAGAAGATCGGCGCGATCTTGCCGCCCAGGCAGACCCCGCCGAACCGCTTGTTGGGCACGAAGGGGATGTCCTCGCCGGTGTGCCAGAGCACCGAGTTCACCGCGGACTTGCGCGAGGAGCCGGTGCCTACCACGTCGCCGACGTAGGCCACCGGGTGGCCCTTGGCCTTGAGCGAGCGGAGCAGCGCCAGGGGGCCGACCCTGCCCGGCTCGTCCGGGGTGATGCCGGGCCGGGCGTTCTTGAGCATGGCCAGGGCGTGCAGCGGGATGTCGGGCCGGCTCCAGGCGTCGGGAGCAGGGGAGAGATCGTCGGTGTTGGTCTCCCCGGGCACCTTGAAGATGGTCACGGTGAGGCTCTGGGGCACCAGAGGCCGGGCGGTGAACCACTCCCCGTCGGCCCAGGAGCGCAGCACCGCCGCGGCGGCGGCGTTGCCGCGCCCGGCCTTGGCGGCAACGTCGTTGAAGCGGTCGAACACCAGCAGGGTCTTCTTGAGGGCCTCGGCGGCCAGCCCGGCCACGGCCGGATCGTCCAGCAGGTCGACCAGGGGCTCGATGTTGTAGCCGCCCAGCATGGTGCCCAGCAGCACCGTGGCCTGCTCGCGGGAGACCAGGTCCACGCGCTCCTCGCCCTTGGCCACCCGGGCCAGGAACCGGGCCTTGACCAGGGCCGCGTCGTCCACCCCGGCGGGCACCCGGTGGGTCAGGAGGTCCAGCAGGAACGCCGCCTCCCCTGCCGGCGGGGCCTGGAGCAGCTGGACCAGCGCGGCGGTCTGGGGCGCAGTGAGGGGCAGGGGCGGAATGCCCAGGGCGGCCCGCTCAGCAACTTGTTCCCGGTAGGTTTGCAGCATGGCGGCCCCGTGTAGGAAAAGGCCTGGAACGGATCCAGGCTCTTGCATTATGGCCCAGGTGAGGGCTCGCGGGGCGGACTCCGTGCAGCCGGTTCCATTGTCCGGCCGGGCCGCTGGAGAGCGGGCTGAAGAATCGGCTGACAAATCTAGATATTCGACAAATTGAGCTAAAAATACCTTTGATAATACTTAATATTGATGAAGTTAGAATAAAATGTTTCAACTATGATCATTCATGGATAAGATGAATCACTCAAACGGTGAAGCATGGCCTTCTTCGAAATGCACGACCAGGATGGCGCCATCCGCGACTGCTACGCGGAAGTGGGACGCTGGATCGAGGGCACGGGCATCGCGGGGCTGCGCCGGCGCATGGAGGAGGCCGAGGCCATCTTCCGGCGCATCGGCATCACCTTCGCCGTCTACGGTGAAGGGGGCGATCCTGAACGCCTGATCCCGTTCGACCTGCTGCCGCGGATCTTCAGCCGCCTGGAGTGGCAGCGGCTGGAACTGGGCATCCGCCAGCGGGCCCAGGCGCTCAACGCCTTCCTCTACGACGTCTACCACCGCGGCGAGATCATGCGCGCCGGGCTGATCCCCCAGGACCTGGTCTACCGCAACGAGGCGTTCCGCCCGGAGATGATGGGCTTCGATCCGCCCGGGCGGGTCTACAGCCACATCGTCGGCATCGACATCGTCCGCACCGGCCCGGAATCGTTCGAGGTGCTGGAGGACAACTGCCGGACCCCGTCGGGGGTCTCGTACATGCTGGAGAACCGGGAGATCATGACCCGGATGTTCCCGGAGCTGTTCGGCCGGGGCCTGGTCACTCCGGTGGACAACTACCCGGCGCTGCTGCTGCAGAGCCTCAAGGAAGTGGCCCCGCCGGCCTGCTCGGGCGATCCGGTCGTGGTGCTGCTGACCCCGGGCTCGCTCAACTCGGCCTACTACGAGCACAGCTTCCTGGCCGATCTCATGGGCATCGAGCTGGTGGAACCGCTGGACCTGTTCGTGGACGACGGCCGGGTCTGGATGAAGACCACCGCAGGGCCCAGGCAGGTGGACGTGATCTACCGCCGGATCGACGACGACTACCTGGACCCGCTGGCGTTCCGCCCCGACAGCCGGCTGGGGGTGCCCGGCCTGTTCCACGCCTACCGCTCGGGCGGGGTGACCCTGTGCTCCGCCCCCGGGGCCGGCATCGCCGACGACAAGGCCATCTACGTCTACGTGCCGGAGATGATCAGGTTCTACCTCGGCGAGGAGCCGATCCTGGCCAATATTCCCACCTGGCAGTGCGGCACCCCGGAGGGCCTGGACTACGTGCTGACCCACCTGGGCGAGCTGGTGGCCAAGGAAGTGCACGGTTCCGGCGGCTACGGCATGCTGATCGGCCCCCAGGCCGACCAGGCGGCCCTGGCGGCCTACGCGGCGCGGATCCTGGCCAATCCGGGCGGGTTCATCGCCCAGCCGACCCTGGCCCTGTCCACGGTGCCGACCCTGGGCGAGACCGAGGTGGTCCGGCGGCACGCCGATTTCCGGCCTTACTGCCTGGTGGGCAAGCAGATGCGCCTGGTGGCGGGAGGCCTCACCCGGGTCGCCCTGACCGAGGGCTCGCTGGTGGTCAACTCCAGCCAGGGCGGGGGCGTCAAGGACACGTGGGTACTGAGGAACTAGGCCGATGCTGAGCCGGACTGCCGAGAACCTGTTCTGGATGGCCCGCTACATCGAGCGGGCGGAGAGCACCGCGCGCCTGATCACCATGGGCCAGCGCATGGCCGTGCTGCCCGGCTCGGCCTACCGGGACGAGTGGCGCTCGGTGCTGCGGGTCACCGACAGCGCCGGCTACCTGCCCCAGGGGCCGGTCACCGAGGAGGACATCGTCCGCATCCTCCTGCTCGACCCGGACAATCCCGGGTCGATCCAGTCCTGCCTGGTGCGGGCCCGGGCCAACGGCAAGTCGGTGCGGACCAAGCTCACCCAGGAGATGTGGGAGGCGCTGAACATGAGCTGGCGCCGCTTCGAGGGGCTGGACGCCGCGGAGGCCCGGCACGAGCTGCCCGCGCTGATCGACTGGGTGAAGACCCGGGCGTCGATCTTCCGGGGCGCGGCCGAGACCGGCATGCTGCGCACCGCCGGCCACGACTTCCTGCGCATCGGCGGCGCCATCGAGCGGGCCCAGATGACCCTGCGCCTGCTGGAGGTCAAGTACTACGTGCTGCTGCCGGAGACCGACGTGGTGGGCGGCGGCCGCGACCACTACCAGTGGACCTCGGTGCTGCACGCCCTGTCCGGCTCCCGGGCCTACCACCACGTCTACGGCGCGGTCTACACCCCGGCCCGGATCGCCGACTTCCTGATGGTCAACCGGATCTTCCCCCGTTCTGTGGCCTACTGCGTCGACCAGATCCGCACCCACCTGGGCCGGCTGGCCCGGGAGCACGGCGGCCCGGCCCTGTGCCACGACACCGCCGGCGAGCTGTACCAGCTGCTCAAGGACGGCCGCGACGGCGCCCTGTTCGACCGGGGGCTGCACGAGACGGTGCAGCAGTGCATCCTCCTGTTCAACCGGCTGGCCAGCGAGCTGGCGGAGTCGTACCACTTCTAGGACGCCCCATGGAACTCGTGGTCCGCCACCAGACAACCTACCTCTACCAGACACCGGCCGCCCAGGTCGCGCTGCTGCTCCGGCTGCAGCCGGCCCGGCTGGACAGCCAGATCCCCCGGCAGTGGGCGGTGACGGTCAACGGGATCCCGGTGGACACCTTCATCCCCAACGCGTTCGGCGACGGCGAGGCGTTCTTCCAGCTGCGCGCCCCGGTGGGCGAAGTGGTGATCGTGGCCGCCGGCTGGGTGGAGACCCGGGACCGGTTCGGGGTGGTCTCCGGGTTCCGCCAGGAGGTGGCCCAGGGGGTGTTCCTGCGCCAGACCGCGCTCACCCGGCCCACCGCGGCCATCGAGACCCTGGCCCGCTCGGCCCAGGGCCCGGACGCGCTGTCGACCCTGCACGCGCTGTCCTCGCTGGTGCGGGAGCAGGTGGCGTACCTCCCCGGTTCCACCTCCATGGCCTCCACCGCCGGCGAGGCCCTGGCCCAGGGCCAGGGCGTGTGCCAGGACCATTCGCACCTGTTCGTGAGCGCCGCCAGGGTGCTGGGCCTGCCGGCGCGCTACGTGGCCGGCTACCTGCTGGCCGGGGAGGACACCGAGGCCCTGCACGAGACTCACGCCTGGGCCGAGGCCTGGGTGGCCGGGCTGGGCTGGGTGGGCTTCGACGCCACCAACGGCCTGTGCGTGACCGAGAACTACGTACGCCTGTGCTGCGGCATGGACGCCCAGGACGCCGCGCCGGTGAAGGGCTCGGTGCTGGGCGCGGCCGCCGCGAGCATCCACGCTGATGTTAGGATCGCTGAGGGCGGTCCCGACCTGCCCCAGCAGATGCAGCAGCAGCAATGACCGAGCGGAGTCCTGAACGATGACCTACTGTGTGGGCTTGTGCCTATCCGGCGGCCTGGTGCTGCTGTCCGACACCATGACCAACGCGGGGCTGGACAACATCTCCCGCTTCACCAAGATGTTCACCTTCGAGAAGCCCGGCGAGCGGGTCATGGCGCTGATGACCTCGGGCAACCTGTCCATCACCCAGGGGGTGATCGCCCGGCTGCGCTACCGCATCCGCTGCGGCGAGCAGGACTCCGGGCTGGAGACCATCATGAACGCCGAGAGCATGTTCCAGGCGGCCATGAAGGTCGGCGAGGAGATGGTGAAGATGCAGGCGGAGAACCGGGACGCCCTGCTGCGCCACGGCAATTCCCCGGATGCCTGCATCCTGCTGGCCGGCCAGCGCAGGGGCGGCAAGCACCGGCTGTTCCTGATCTATTCCGCCGGCAACTTCATCAAGGCCACCCCGGACACGCCGTTCTTCCAGCTGGGCGAGCACAAGTACGGCAAGCCGATCCTGGACCGGATCATCACCCCGGAGACCAGCCTGGAGGACGGGATCAAGGCGGTGTTCGTGTCCATGGACTCCACCCAGAAGTCCAACCTGTCGGTGGGCATGCCGCTGGACCTGGCGGTGATCGAGAAGGACGCGCTGCGTTTCCGCACCCGCCGGCGCATCGAGCGGGACGACCCGGGCTACACCACCATCGCCCAGGCCTGGTCCAGGGCGATCCGCCGGGGCTTCGACGAGCTGCCGCCGTTCCCGGATCAGTAGGCGCCGAGGAAGGCCAGCAGGTCCTGGTCGTCCACGGTGTCGCCGTCGCTGAGCTTGGCCTCGGGCGAAGCGGTGCCGTAGCGCCAGGCCAGGAAGGCGAAGTCGGCCAGGTCCACGGCGCCGTCGCCGTCCAGGTCCAGCGACTTGACGGTGACGGCGGCGCTGGCCGCGCGGCCCGGGCCGGGGTAGCGGCTGGTGGCGGTGACGGTGACGGTGGAACTGCCCAGGGGCTGGACCGGGGCGGTGAAGACGCCGGTGGGGCCGATGTCGCCGGCGCTGGCGCGCCAGGCCACCTCCGGCGAGGGGGCGCCGGCCACCGTGGCCTGGAAGGCGCTGAAGCTGGCGCCGGAGACCAGCACCTTGGCCGCGGGGGACACCGCCACCAAAAGGGCCGCCGGGTCGTACACCTGCAGGTCCAGGACGGCGGCGGCTTCCGGCGCCGCGGTGCCGGCCCGGACCGTCACCAGCATCGCCCCGGCTGGCGCGGTGTAGGTGGTGGGGGCGCCGCTGGCGGTGGCGGGCGGGTCGAAGCTGCCGCCGGCGCCGCCGTCGCTCCAGGTCACTGGGCCGGCCCCGGGACCGATGATCGTGGCGGCGAGGGCGGCGGTCCCGCCCGGCAGCAGCCGGGGCGGGGCGGGGCCCGTGATGGCGAGGAAGCTGCTGGAGGGGGTGGCGATCTCCCACAGGCCCCGGCCGTAGGTGGCGGCCCGGATGAAGGAGCCGTCGGGCGCCAGGTAGAAGTCCCGCACCGGCACCCGCGGCAGGCCGGCGCCGAACGGGGCCCAGGTGGCGCCGCCGTCGCCGGAGACGTAGGCGCCCAGGTCGGTGCCGGCGTAGACCCGGTCCGGCGTCGAGAGATCCGGGCGCACCGCGTGGACCGCCGCGCCGGTGGGGAACCCGGGCCTGCCGTCCAGGCGGGAGAAGCTCGCCCCGGCGTCGGTGCTCTTCCATAGTTGGGCCACGGCTGATGGCCTTACTCCGAAACTGTCGGCCGCCACGTACAGGGTGGAGGGGTCGGTGCGGCCGAAGCGCAGATCGGTGATGAGGGCGGCCGAGGCCGGCGGGGTTCCGGCCAGGGCCCAGGTGGCGCCGCCGTCCCGGCTCAGGTAGATCTCGCTGAGCGCGGTGGCCAGGGCCAGGCTTTGGGGATCGCTGGGCGCGGCGGCCAGGGCGCTGATGCCCAGGGGCGCCGCCGGGGCGTCCGGCGACACCAGCTGGGACCCGGGCAGGCCGGCCCCGGGCAGGGCCTGCCAAGTCCGGCCGAAGTCGCGGCTGCGGTAGACCGTGGACAGGCTGAAGGTGTAGACCGTGTTGCCCGAAGGGTCCGCCTCGCCCGGTACCAGGCGGGTCAAGAAGGGCCAGGCGCCACCATCGCCCGGATCGGGCAGCCCGGGCAGGTCGGAGCTGGCGTTGATCCCGCCGTCGGTGGAGCTGAAGATGAGGCCGAACTGCGTGGCGGCGAGCACCAGGTTGCTGTCCGCCGGGTGGTACAGGGTCGCGGTGCCGTCCGCGGTGTTGTCCACCGCCTCGAACTCCCCGCTGGAGGCCAGGGCCGTCCCGGTCCCGGCCCGGAACAGGATCCCCAGGTCCTGGGCTCCCGCGGCGACCCGCCAGCGGCCGCCGGGGTCGCCGGTGTCCAGGGTGGAGGCGACGCTCAGGCACAGCTGGTCGCACAGCCCCAGGTTGCGTCCCTCGTCCAGGAAGCTGGGGTCGGTCCCGGCGGGGACGACCGCGCGCCAGGGGTCCCGGAACACCGCCAGGCCGCCGTCGGTGCCCACGTACAGGGTCCTGCCGTCCGGCGACCAGGCCGAGCACTGGGCGTCGGCGTGAAGGTAGGGATGGAGGTTCTCCGGCAGCCATTCGGTCATCTGGGTCCAGTGGGCGCCGCCGTCCAGGGTGCGGTAGGTGGCGAGGTCGGCCCCGGCCGCGAGGCGCAGCGGGCTGCCCGGGTCCACCGCGATCATCTGGTTGTACGAACCGTTCCCGCCGTCCCCGGTCATCGCCGCGCCGGTGCCGTTGAACAGGGTGCCCGGGGCCGCGGGGTCCAGGGGCGGCACGAACGACCAGGTGTGGCCCCGGTCGGTGGTGTGCAGCAGGCCCTGGGCCACCCGGCTCGGGGTGGCCGCCGTGGCCGGGCGTTCCATGAGGGCCCAGCCCTGGCCGGGGTCCGCCGGGCTGACCGCGAAGCTGACCCGGCCCATGCCTGCGGGGCCGGTGGCGGCGGTGACGCTGGGGTCCAGGGCCGCCGGGGTCCAGGTGGCGCCGGCGTCCGGAGACCAGAACAGGCCCCCGGGGGACGCCGTGCTGCCGGCCGCCACGTCGGTGGCGCTGAACCGGGCCAGGGAACGCACCGATCCGTTGGCCAGCGGCGCGGCCTCGGCCGTAAAGCTGGCGCCGCCGTCGGTGGAGCGCAGCAGGGCCGCGCTGGTGGCCCAGAGCACCACCTGCGGGGACAGCGGGCAGATGGCGTAGGAGCGGATGAACCGGTCGTCCACCGGGGTCGAGGTCCGGGTCCAGGTATCCCCCTGGTCGGTGCTGCGGTAGAAGTAGCCGGGGCTGGCGGCGCCGCTGAAGGGGTCCCCCAGGCCCAGGTACAGTGTCCCGCCATCGGGACTGGCGGCCAGGGCCCCGGCGGCGATGGCCGCGGGCGGGCCCGGCAGGGCGTCACTGATCGGCTCCCAGACCCAGTCCGCCTGGCTGGCCGGGTCGGCGTTGCGGCAGCGGAACACGCCGCCGCAGGAGGCCACCAGGAGGACGTTGCCGGGCAGCGCCACGATGGCGTTGAGCCGGCCCGAATCCAGGTGCTGGCCCAGGTAGGCGGCGAAGGGGCCCAGGTTCTGCCAGGTGAAGGGCGGAGGGTCGGCGGCGGCCAGCAGGCCGGGCAGGAGCAGCAGGGCGGCGATCCGGCTCATTGCAGCGCCAGGGTGCCCAGGGCCGGCTGGATGGCGGCCACGCCGCCCGACGGGTCCTGGATGAAGCAGCGGCCCGGGGTCAAGGCCACCGTGCCGGGGGTTCCATCGCCCAGGTCCAGGGCCACGCTGAACAGGATGTCCGCCCCGAAGGCCGCCGGCGGCACCCCGGGACCCTTCTGGAACAGCCCGGCCTGGAGCGTGCCGCCGGTGACCTTGGCCAGGACGAACTGCGGCGGGCCGCCCAGGTTGAACACGGCTCCGGGCTGGACGGCGGGGGAGCCCGCTCCGGCCACGGGCGCCCAGGACACCCCGGACCCGCCGGCCTGGAGCACCACCGCCGCGCCCCGGGCGGCGGCGCCGGATTCCGGACCCACCAGGTCCAGCACCAGGTGGGTGCTGGTGCTGAGGCTCGGATGCTTGATGAAGCGGTAGCCGCCGGGGGGCGGATCCTGGTAGTCCAGGGCGGTCGCCCGGGGCGCCGGTCCGGAGGAGCCCCCGCCGCAGGCCAGCAGGACCAGGATCGGGCCGCACAGCACCAGGTTCCGCATCGGGTCGAAGCCTCCATGACCGGGCGGGATCCCGCGGGCCGGATCAAGGTCAAAATAAATTAATAATAACTGCTGTCAATGCCCTCCAGGGGCCTCCAGCCGGCCCGTTCCCGGCCCATTCATTGACGGTTGCCTTGACCTGATTCAGGATTAGCTTATCTGGACGCTCCGTTCGGTTCCGCCGGTCCCTTTCCGGGCCGGATCTTCTCCTGGAAGCTCAGACCATGACCCTTCAGCGTCTTGAAAACCTCAACATCGAATCGTTCGACCCGATGCCGTCGCCGGCGGAGGTCCACGCGGCGCTGCCGCTGTCGGAGAACGCCGCGGGCACCGTCGCCGAAGGGCGCCGGCAGATCCAGGCCATCCTGGCCCGGGAGGATCCGCGGCTGCTGGTGGTGGTGGGCCCCTGCAGCATCCACGACCCGGTGGCCGGGCTGGACTACGCCAGGCGGCTCAAGGCCCTGGCCGACGAAGTGGCCGACACCCTGCTGGTGGTGATGCGGGTCTACTTCGAGAAGCCGCGCACCATCAGCGGCTGGAAGGGCTACATCAACGACCCGCGCATGGACGACTCCTTCCACATCGAGGAGGGGGTGCGCAAGGCCCGGGCCTTCCTGCTGAGCATCGCCGAACTGGGGCTGCCCGCGGGCACCGAGGCCCTGGACCCGATCGCTCCCCAGTACCTGGGCGACCTCATCGCCTGGACCGCCATCGGCGCCCGGACGTCCGAATCCCAGACCCACCGGGAGATGTCCAGCGGCCTGTCCACCGCCGTGGGCTTCAAGAACGGCACCGACGGCGACCTGGGGGTGGCGGTGAACGCGATCCTCTCCGCATCCCAGCCGCACAGCTTCCTGGGCATCAACGACCAGGGGGTCACCTCCATCGTGCGCACCCGGGGCAACGCGAGCGGGCACCTGGTGCTGCGCGGCGGCAGCGGCCGGCCCAACTACGACGCCTTCAGCATCGCCCAGGCCGAGGCGGCCCTGGCCAAGGCCGGGCTGCCGGAAATCATCGTGGTGGACTGCTCCCACGCCAACAGCCAGCGCAACCCGAAGTTCCAGCCGCTGGTGCTGCAGGACTGCGCCCACCAGATCCTGCGCGGCAACCGCTCCATCGTCGGCCTGATGGCCGAGAGCTTCCTGGAGGAGGGCAGCCAGTCCATCCCGGCCGACCTGTCCACCCTGCGCTACGGCTGCTCGGTCACCGATCCCTGCCTGGGCTGGGACGACACCGCGGCGATGCTCCGGGAGGCCCGCGGCCTGCTCAGGGAGCCTTTGCGCCGGCGCTGAGCGCCGCCTCCGCGGCCTCCAGCAGCGGCCCGGGCCCCAGCACGCCGCCGGTGGCGCGCTGCAGCCAGAGATCCGGGGTGAGCCGGCCCAGACGCGCCCAGCGCCGGAATTCCCCGCCCAGGCCCCCGGCGCGCCCGGCCTGGGCCTGGAGCTGGAAGGCGATCATCCGTCCCAGGGGGTAGTCGGGCAGGTCCAGGCGGCCGCTGACCAGGTGGCTGTAGCAGGCCAGGAGCGCGCAGTCCTTCTGGCCCAGGACCGGCGCGTAGTAGCGGTTCCACACCGCCCCGGCCAGGGCCGGCACCGCCCGGGCCAGGTCCCCGGGACCGGCGTCCAGGTGCTCGTACATCCAGTGCCAGACCGCCAGGTCCACCAGGGCCACCCCGGAGAGCTCCCAGGCGGTCCAGAACGCGTCCAGCGGCTCCAGGGCCCGCTGGCCCGGGGCGGGGCCGGGCAGGCCCAGCAGCTCCTGGTCCCGGGCCTGGAAGGTGAAGGCCAGGGCCTCGGCGAAGGCCCGGCCGGGCACCCCCGCCGCCAGCGGATGCTCCGCGCCGTCCAGGGCCAGCAGCCGCTGGACGCAGTGGCCGGTCTGGTGGACGGCGATGCTGAAGCCCTTGAAGTCCATCCCGTCCGGACCGATGCGGGTGCTGAGGCGGGCGCGGCCGCCGGGCAGCAGGGGGCCCGCGGCCCCGCCGGCGTCCCGGGCCAGCGCCACGTCAATGCGGCTGGCCACCCGGTCCGCCGTTTCCGGGTCGAATCCCAGCTGGCGCAGCAGCCTGGGCAGGTCCCGGGCGTAGGCCGCGGCGGCGGGGTAGCGCTGCCGGGCCCGGGCGTCCAGTTCCGCCTCCGGCGGGCTCGCGGCGCGGAAGCCGTCGTACCAGATGTCGAACGGCTCCAGGGCCCGGCCCAGGCGCCGGCGGATCAGCGCCGCCACCCGGGGCGCCAGGGGCGAGCCGCACATCGTCTCCAGCATCCTTCGGACCCGGGCCTCGGGCAGCTGGCGGCCCTCCTGGAAGCTCCGGAACACCCGGGTGGGGGCGGCGGGACACCAGGCATCCACCTCGCGCTCGGCCCGGAACACCCGGGCCAGCATCCGGTAGCGCTGGTCGTCGGGCGCAGGGTCCCCTGGCGGCGTCACCGCGTTGCTGGACGGGTTCCAGTCCACCCCGGGGTTGTCGAGGACCACCGCGGGCACGGTGCCGGCGGCGATGCGCTCCAGGATCCGCTGGAGGGCCCGCTGGCGGGGCAGTCCGGCCTTGCCCTCCCGGTACTGGGCCCGGATCTCCTCCCGCAGGTTCCAGTGCGGCAGCAGCCGCAGCCCGGGCGGGAACAGGGGCCGGCCGCGGCCGTCCACCACGTGGTCCATGCGCAGGGCGCAGCCGGCCAGGTAGCCCTGGGCCGCCGCCCCGGCCTCGGCCACGGCCTGCTCCGGCCCGCCCGGCACGCGCCGGGCGAACCGCTCCGCCAGCCATGCCTCGGCCCACTGGCGGGCGGTCCAGGCGCCGCCGTCCCGCACCCGCTCCTCCACGGTGGTGAACGGGAAGTTCAGCAGCACCGCGAAGGCCAGCTTGCTGCCGAAGCCGTCCTCGCCCAGGTGGGCGCCCGGGTCGAACCCGGCCAGGAGGCCGTCCACCGCCAGCGGCGGCCCCAGGTCCAGTTCGGCGTCCCGCTTCAGGTCCTGCCTGGCCTCCCGCAGATGCCCGTCCAGGCTCAGGGCGATCGCCTCCATGCGGCCGGAGAGGGCGTCCAGGGCCGGGCCGGCGGGGACGAACTCCTCGCGCACGAAGTTCTCGAACACGTCCGCGCCGCCGTCCCCGGAGCGCCAGAACCGCGCCGTCTGGGCCAGTCCGCGCTGGATCCGCAGCTTCTGGCCGGGGCCGAAGCGGGCGGTGAGCTCGGCCTGGAGCAGACCCATGGAGCTGTCCAGCCAGGGGCCGGGGGGCTGGAGCTGGGTTCCGGCCAGAATCGGCGGTACGGCGCACAGAGCCAGGGCGAGGGCGGGAAGGAACCGCATGGGGGCCTCCGGGTGAGAGTGCGGTCAGTCTAGGAGCCTTTTTGCCTGTTTAAGCTGGAAATTGATCAATAAAGATAAAAATTTATTTATATAATTCAATGAAACTGTTTATTGCTTATGCTATTTGTATATTATCCATTGAAATATTTTGGATGATGGCTTAATTGCCGATTCTCCAAGCATCTTGAAGAAGAAATTCAACTCAGATTGTGCAGAGGAGTGGCTTCGCCAGAATGCAGGCCCGATCTTTCTCCATTATTGAGACCATTCGCGAGGGAACTGGACGATTTTCATGATAGGGGCCGCATCGTCGAACGGAGATTTTTCCACGCCAATAGGCTTCACTATTGGTTGTATTCAAATTTTATAATTAATCGCGCAGCCTGACCGGAAATAAGCAGCCTTGCAGGTCAACTACCTGGTGAATTCCAGGGCATCATCCGGAAATTCAGGATAAGCTTCCTTGAATTTAGTCTTTATATCTAGTTTCGTCATGGACGTGCCGTGCCAGGTCCAATTTATATGCCTGTCGTAAGTATATTCCTCGGTGACAAAACTCCCGATGTAATAAATTTTTCCCGGTTTCACGGTGAATGTGTTGCTACTTTCAATTTCCTTTTTGGAAATGCGATTCATCATCCTATCGTAGATGACCCAATAGGAAATTTTGTACTCAGCTGGTGGCAATTCGATCATTCGGGCAGATGGTTTCATGTTGGCCTCGCCGAACGGCCAACTATAAAAAGGTAATAGATATTCCTTCCTTGTTGTCATATTGATCAGCCCAAATCCAAAACCCTGGTCTGATTTATCGATTCCAATTGCGCTTTGGGAGTTGGAAAATACTCCTCCGGCATAACCAACCGAAGTTTTCGGTTTGGTTTCGCGTTGCACATTGCTTTCAGGGATGGCCAGACAGCCTATTTCCAATAATGAAAGCCCAGCCATGAGTCCAAAACCTACCCACTTCATGCTTAATCTCCTGATATGCCTGAATTTATTTAAAAGTATTCTTGATGAAACATGGTGACAAAGTCAAGGCCTTTTTGGGGAATGAGTAAAATGACTGCAACGCAGAATGGCGAACACGGCGGCGTTGAGGCTGTGCCGTACGGCCAACTCCACCGCATGGCAGGGACTGCCTGGACTCCAGCAGCTCTGGCGGAGGTAATCATGGATGACGTCCAGTTGGAGTTCCGCTGGATCGTGGGAGAGGCGGTATCCTTTGGGCAGGATCATGGTCGGCAACTCCAATGGGGATGAAACCAAAGTGTCTGCAAGCTGGCCGATCCGTGCGACCAGGGGTTCACCGGGCGGCCAGCATACGATCCTGTACGACGGCGCATGCGGCCTCTGCCGCCGGGCCGTGGACTGGGCCTGCGCGCGCGACAAGCACTCGATGTTCACGGCCATCCCCTACCAGGAGGCGCCTTCGCCGCCCATGACCCCGGCCCTGGTCACGGCTTGCCATCGGGCTGTCCACGTGGTACAGGCCGATGGAAGGATCCTCAAATCCGGCCGGGCGGTGCTCTTCATCCTGGAACGGACCGGCATGGGAGCCCCGGCGAGGCTCCTGGCCTGTCCACCCTTCCTGTGGCTGGTCGAACTGGCCTATCGTCTGGTAGCAGGCAACCGGAACTTCTTCGGGCGGTTCCTGTTCCGCGGCCCATCCGGAAAACCCTGATTCGTTCGATCGTTCATGCATGCTCCCCAGGACGCGCTCCTGGCCAGCCTTGGCCCGAGGGGAGATGCGCGGCTCGTCCAATCGAATTCCCGTAGTATTTAAATAATTTAAAAAGAACAGCTTAATGAAAGATGGAAAGAGACCGAAAAATTTTGTTGACATACTACATGCTGGGTAGAAATATAACATCAACATCCGACCAGGAGGTCCCATGAAACATTTCGGCTTAGTCCTAGCGGCCGCAGCGGCCATCCTCGCATTCTCGACGACGGTCAAGGGAGCCCCGGCCAAGCCGGCCGTTCCCTATGAGGCCTACATCTCCTGGGCCCACCTGGACTGGATCTTCCCGGCCGGCGTGGACAGCTCCAGCTACAAGGGGGCCAACGGCCAGGAATACTGGAAGGGCGCGATGCCCGCCGGCTTCAAGCTCGACGCCCAGGGCAACGAATACCTGTGCGTGCCCCGCTGGGCCCCTGGCATCCCCGGGACCCTCAACAAGATCGTCAAGAAGGACGGCAAGGCCCTGCTCACTCCGTATCCGAGCTGGGACATGAACAAGGAAGGCGACGCCAAGGCGCTGCAGTCCGTGCTGGGCTTCGAGATCGACGAGAAGGGCATCATGTGGATCATCGACCAGGGCCACGTCAATGGCGCTCCCTCCATTGAAGGCTCCCAGAAGCTGGTGGCCTGGGACGTGGCGAACGAAAAGCTGGTGGATTCGATCGTGGTCCCCGACACCATCGCCTCCCCCAAGGATTCCTTCCTGAATGACCTTGTCATTGACAACACCAATGGGTTCATTTACATCGCCGACTCCGGCATCTTCTCTGAACCCCTGCACGGCGGCATCATCGTCTACAACATGAAGGACAAGAGCTTCCGCCGCGTGCTGGACCGCCATTCCAGCGTCCAGGACGTGCCGGCCTTCTGGTTCTCCATCCGCGGCAAGAAGATCTGGAAGGACAACGCCATGCGCACCGGCGCGGACGGCATCGCTCTCTCGGCCGACCGCAAGACCCTCTACTGGTGCCCGCTCACCGGCAGGGACCTCTATGCCATCAACACCACCTTCCTGCGCGACTACACGCAGTCCGAGGCGATGGTCGAAAAGAACGTCATCGACCTGGGCAGCAAGGGCACCAACACCGACGGCATGGCCGGCGACTCCAAGGGCCGGATCTGGTTCACCATGCTCGAGGGGATGGGCGTGGGCTACTACGACCCCGCCGGCATGACCTTCAACAAGTATGTCTGGGACGACAAGATGGTCTGGGTGGACGGCATCACCTTCGACAACAAGGGCTCCATGTATTTCAACAACGACCGGCTGCACGAACTGTTCGGCGGCGAGCTGGACTGGAACAAGCCTGACAACTTCATCATCTGGAAGGCCCCTTCGCCCGACAAGGCCGGCGGGTCCTATTTCGCCAGCAAGTAGCCCATGCCTCGGACCCCGGCGCACCCGCGCCGGGGTCCCCGATTCCCGAATCCCGAATGAACCATCCCGGCCAGACCTGACGCATGAGGGGGACCAGATGAGCGAAACCATCAGCGGAGCGCGCGTACTCGCCATAGACATCGGGACTTCCTCGGTGCGGGCCATGGTCTTCGAGCGTTCCGGCGCCATCGCCGCCCGGGCCCAGATCGGCTACGGGACCTCCCGCCCCGCGCCCTATTTCGAAGAACAGGATCCGGACCTGGTGCGCCGGGAAGTTTACCGGGCCGTGGCCGAATGCCTGGCCCAGCCAGGGGCGGACCCCGATGCCATCGGGGCCATCAGCTTCTCCTCCCAGATGTACGGCATCTTGGCCCTGGACGCCGAGGACCGGCCGCTCACCCACAACATCCTCTGGTCCGACGGCCGCGCCGAACGCCAGGCGGAAGACCTGAAGCACATTCATGGCGAGCGCTGGCTCTATCCCGAGACCGGCTGTCCCATGAACTCCATCTATCCCCTGGCCAAGCTGATCTGGCTGCGGGAGGTCCGGCCGGACGTGTTCGGCGCGGCCAGGCGCTTCGTCTCCATCAAGGAATACGTGACCCAGCCGCTCACCGGGGAATGGGCCGTGGACTATTCCATGGCCTCGGCCACCGGCATGCTCGACATCCGCGGCCGCCACTGGCACCCCAAGGCCATGGCCGCCGCCGGAGTGGCCGAGGACCAGCTGTCCCGGCCCACCTCCGGGATCGAGGGCTTCGAGCTCCGGGCGGGCTCGCCCCTGGCCGGACTTGGGCTGCGGCCCAGCGTGCGGATCTTCCTGGGCGGCGGCGACGGCCCCCTGGCAAACCTCGGTTCCGGCGCCTCCTCTGTGGGCGCGATCAACATCGATCTCGGCACCTCCGGCGCCGCCCGCTGCATCGCCGACGCGCCCACCGTGGACGACACGGCGAGCCTCTGGTGCTTCTGCCTCACCGATGACCTCTGGGCCTACGGCGGCATCGTCACCAATGTCGGCAACGCCTACCAGTGGCTCGGCTCCAGCGTGTTCGGCGCCGGCGGACTCGGGGCGGAGGCGGCCTACGACCTCATGAACCAGCTGGCCGCCGGGATCGAGCCCGGGGCCGAAGGGCTGATGTTCCTGCCTTACCTGCGCAAGGCCCGCTCGCCCTGGTGGGACGGAAAGCTCAAGGGCACCCTGTACGGCCTGAACGCCGACCACGGGGCCGGCCACATGGCCCGGGCGCTGCTGGAGGCCGTGGCCTTCGACCTCAAGGCGATCATCGGCATCATGGACGCGCGGGTGAAGACGGTGCCGCACATCATCCTCACCGGCGGCCTGTCCAAGTCGCCGATCATTCCCCAGCTGCTGGCCGATGTGCTGGGCCGCGAGCTGAGGACTCCCGAGGACGGCGAAGGCTCGGTGGCCGGCGCGGCCATCCTGGGCTTCCGCGGCCTGGGGGAGGGCCGGGAGCTGCAGTTCTCCGGCGGCCCGCGGGCCTACCGCTCCTACCAGCCCAGCCCGGCCCTGGTGGACCGGTACGACCACCTGTTCCGGCGCCACCTCCAGCTGGTGACGGCCATGCGCGCCGTCGAGATCGCCGGGGAGGGCCGGCGATGAAGGTTCTGGTGACTTCGAAGTCGTTCGGGCGCTGCGCTCCCGAGGCGATCGAGCTGCTGCGGGCCAACGGCATCGAACCGGTGTGGGGCAGCAGGCCCTCCATGACGCCGGCGGACATCGCCGCCGAAGTTCCGGGCTTCGATGCGCTGATCGTCGGGAACGACACCGTGGACGCCGGGGTGATCGAGGCCGGAGACCGGCTCCGGCTCATCCACATGCACGGCACCGGGCTGGACGGGATCGACGTGTCGCGGGCCACCGAGCGGGGCATCCTGGTGGCCAACGCCCCGGGCGCCAACCGCAACGCGGTGGCTGAACTCACCGTGGCGCTCATGCTGATGACCGCGCGCCGCATCGGCGAGCACCTTGAACTCCTCAAGGAAGGCCGCTGGGAGCGCAGCGCCGGCTGCGAGGTGTCCGGGAAGACCATCGGCGTCCTGGGGCTGGGCAACATCGGCCGGCGCATCGTGGAACTGCTCGCGGGCTTCGGCGTGCGGAGCGTCGGCTACGATCCGCTGCCGGACCTGGGATGGGCCCGGGACCACGGGGTCGACCTGGCCCCGTCCGCGGACGAGGTGTTCGCCCAGGCGGATTTCCTGGTGCTGGCCCTGCCACTGAACCGGGAGACCGCGGGCCTGGTGGACGCCCGCCGCATCGGCCTCATGAAGCCGGGCGCCCATATCGTCAACACCGCCCGGGGCGGTCTGGTGGACGAGGCCGCCCTGTGCGCTGCGGTCCGCGAGGGGCGGATCGCCGGCGCGGCCCTGGACGCCTTCGCCCAGGAACCGGTACCGCTGGATTCTCCCCTGCGCATGCCCGGCATCACCCTCACCCCGCATCTGGCCGCCACATCGGTGGAGACTGCGGGCAACGTTTCCAACATCGTCGCCGGCAATGTCGTCGACATCCTGGTGCACGGCAGGCTGGACTGCGCGGTCAACGCGCGGCAGGCCGCGGCCAGATAGCGTCCAGCAACGTTTCAACCCAAGTAAGGAGGCTTTCATGGCCATTCAAGGGTCCCTTGTACCCAATATCACCATCTTCGATGCCCAGGGCCGGATCGATCAGGCAAAGACCCTCTGGCACATGGCCTGGATGTTCGGCAAGGGCGTGGACGGCCTGTTCCTCACCGGCTCCTATGGTGCCGGGCCGCTCATGTCGACCGGAGAACGGATCGAGATCTTCAAGCTGGCCAGGACCGTGGCCAACGACTTCAAGGGCCGGATCCTGCTGCCGCATGTGGGCTGCATCGACACCGACCACGCGGTGGAACTGGCCGTGGCCGCCGAGACGATCGGGGTCGACGCCGTGGGGGCGGTACCGCCCTTCTACTACAAGCACAGCGATGACGCCGTGGTGGAATACTACCGGGCGATCCTCGCCGCGGTGAAGGTCCCGGTGTTCGCCTACAACAACCCCGAGACCTCCCGCTACACCTTCAACCTCAAGACGGTCAGGCGACTCCAGGACCTGGGCCTGGCCGGCATGAAGGACAGCCCCCTGTCCCTGGGTTTCATCTCCCAGCTGGCCTACGCCGCCGAGGAGGCGGGTTCCGGTTTCCAGCTGATCGCTGGCACCTCCACCGGCTGGCTGCCGCTCTGCCACATGGGCGTCCGGGCGACCATCGCCGGCATGAACAACTGGGCTCCCGAGATCATGACCGAGCTGGTGCGGGCCACCTTCGCCGGCGAGTGGACCCGGGCCCGCAAGGCCTACCTGGTCATGATGGACCTCTCGGCCAAGCTGCACTTCGCCGATTCCACCATCGCTTCGCACATGGCCCTCTACGCCCGCGGCTTCGATGCAGGCTTCCCGCGCAGGCCCATGCTGCTGCCCGCCTTCACCGATCCGAAATACCATGAGATCCGCGGCCACCTGGAGAAGGGCTTCAAGGAACTGGACCTGCCCTTCGAGACCGGCGGCTTCCAGCTGTAAGTGACCTTGCCCAGGCGCCCGGTGATTGTCGCCGGGCGCCTCGGCGTATAGGATGAACTCAAGCGGGTATCCATGAAATTCATCACTGACAATTATTCCAACTTCCGCAAGTCGGAGATCAAGGTCGCCGACTACGTGCTCGAGCATGCCGACGAAGTCATCCACTTCTCGGTGAGCGAGCTGGCCGACCAGGCCAAGGTCAGTGAACCCACGGTGATCCGGTTCTGCCGGGCGATGGGTTGCAAGGGCTACCAGGACTTCAAGATCCGGCTGGCCCAGAGCATTGTGCCCTCGGTGCGCAACATCCACGAGACGGTCAACGAGGGCGAGGAAGCCCCCGAACTCATCCGCAAGGTGTTCGACGCCAACGCCGCGGCCATCCGGCGAACCCTGGATACCCTGGACTACGGCCTTGTGCGCCAGGCCATCCTCGACCTGGCCAAGGCCGAGAAGATCGTCTTCTACGGCATGGGGGGCTCGGCGGTCGTGGCCATGGACGCCTGCCACAAATTCTTCCGCACCGGCATTTCCTGCCAATGGTTCAACGACTCGCACATGGCCCTGATGATGGCTTCCATGATGCGCCCCGGGCAGGTCTTCGTGGCCATCTCCCACTCCGGCTCCAGCCGCGATGTGGTGGAGGCGCTGGAAGTGGCCGCCGCCGCCGGCGCTTCGACCCTGGCCATCGTGAGCACCTCCAAGTCTCCGGTGTCCAAGGTGGCGAACCACACGCTCTGCGTGGCCTCTTCCGAGACCGGCTACCGGTTCGAGCCCATGGCCTCGCGCATCGCCCAGCTCTCTGTGATCGACGTGCTCTCGGTGGGCGTCTCGCTCCAGCTCAGCGAGGCGGTGGTGGCCAACCTCAGCAAGTCGCGCAAGGCGCTGGCCCGCAAGAAATACTGACAACGGGGAAGGGGGCGCAGGCGGCGCCCCCTTTCCGCAGGCTTGCGCGGCGCTATTTGACCGCGTTCAGGATCACGGCCATCCAGATGGGTGCGGTGGCTGCCGACAGGACGGTGGTGAAGGTGATCAAGGAGACCGCCAGCTCCTTCTGGATGTCGTAGCGGCCGGCCAGGATCCCGCCGGTGGCGCAGGTGGGCATGGCGCAGATGGCGGTGGGGATGGCGAGCACCCAGCCGCGGGCACCGGTCAAATAGAGGACAACGAACACGGATCCTGGGATCAGCAGAAGCTTGCAGAAGGAGAAATACCAGACTTCCTTGCTGGCGATGATCTTGCCGATCTTGGAATCGCCCAGGATCGAGCCGATCACCAGCATCGACAGCGGGGTATTGGCGCCGCCCACGGTGGTGAACACGTCCCAGACCGGGGCCAGGGCGGCCTTGCTGCCGGCCGGGATGAAGCCCTGGGTGAACCAGTAGAGGTAGCCCAGGAAGCAGGCGATGATCACCGGATTGGTGAAGGTGTTCTTGAGCCCTTCCTTGTTCAGGGGCTGGCGGGTGAACTGGGCGAAGCCGATGGACCAGAGGTAGACGTTGTAGGGCAGGTTGAACACCGAGGCGAAGAACAGCCCTTCCTTGCCGAACAGCGCCTGGATGAAGGGATAGCCCATGAATACGGCATTGGAATAGGTGGTGCCGAAGGAGAACAGCCGCTTCTTGTCCTCATCCTGGGGGTACTTGAGATAGAGGACCTTGCCGATGATGAACTGCATGATCGGGTAGAACACGATGGCCAGGACGATGAGGATCCCGCCGGTACGTGCCTTGGCCCAGTCGAACGGGGACAGGAAGGCGCTGAACACTGCGAAGGGGATCACCACCTTGATCAGCAGATTGGTCAGGCCGGTCTGGGTCTCCTTGGAAATGACGCCGCGCTTCTTGGCAATGAACCCTACCAATATCAAAAGTAGAATTGTGATTATCTTCTGGTAGCCTGCCAGCATATTGATGTTCATGGGGTGACCTCCTGAACCGAGTGAAGGTGGACCATCCGGAAGCCAGATTGAGATCCTTCCTCTGGGATCGGTGCGACCTGTCCGGGTGGTGTTGCATGCATTCTGAATGATTCAAACATACCGATCAATGGCCTTCCCCGGCCCTTCCGACATCCAGGCCGGGACGCGGATTCCGCCGGGGCCCGGGCCTCACCAGCCCACCGATCCAGAACCGGCCCTGGTTTCCTTGGCCATCTGGGGATGGACGGTGATGACCGGCGCGCCGGCGGGAGCCGGGCCGCAATGTTCCATGGGACCTCCTGTTTGTCGTGATGTCATATTTCTACCTTGTTTGTAGTATGTCAACATAAATAATTTTGTTCTTCTTTTTCCGATTCTGGTTCTGCAACCGGTATGAATATTTTTGAAACTTTATTTGGCAAACACGGCATGCTGTTGGCCATGGACAAGCCCCTGCCCGAACTCCTGGACCGATGGCTGGCGGCCGGCTTGGTGGACCGGGCCCAGGCGGAGCGCATCCTGGCCTTCGAAGGCCGGGACCCCGGGCCGATCCGCCGGCGCCTGTTCTCCGGGCTGGCCATCGCCCTGGGGGCGGGGATGGTGGGCGCCGGGATCCTGCTGTTCGTGGCGGCCAACTGGGCGCACCTGGCCCCCGGAGTCCGGTTCCTGGTGGTGCTGGCCCTGACCGGCGGGTTCCACCTGCTCGGCGCCTGGGCCGCGCCCCGGTCGCCCGGGCTGGCCATGGCGCTGCACGGCACCGGCAGCCTCGCCCTGGGGGCCGGGATCTACCTGTCCGGGCAGATCTTCAATCTGCAGGAGCACTGGCCGGACGGCCTGCTGCTCTGGTCGCTGGGCGCCTGGCTGGGCTGCGCCCTGCTGCGGGACTGGGTCCAGGGCTCCCTGGCGGCCGTGCTGACGCCGCTCTGGCTGCTGGGGGAAGGGGCGGAACGGGCCATGGACGGGCAGCATGCTCCCGGGACGTTCCGGGTGATGGCCCTGGGCTGTCTGCTGCTGTCCATCAGCTACCTGACCCTGGCCCGGCCGGGGCGGGACGGGCCGCTGCGCCGGGCCCTGGCCTGGATCGGCGGGCTGGCCCTGATCCCCGGCGCCGTGGCCGTGATCATGCTTTTCTCATACTCCTGGGGGTTCCAGGGCCCGGAGGGCCTGCTGGGGATCCTGGGCGATCCGGTGCACCGGGTCGAGTGGGTGCTGGCGCTGGGCCTGCCCCTGGCCCTGGCGGCGCTGGCCCGGGGCCGGGCCGTGTGGATGAACGCCGTGGCCACGCTGTGGGCGCTGGCCCTGGCCAAGGCCGCCATCGGCTCCCAGCGGGCCGGCATGCCGGGTGGATGGGTCTACGCCCTGTGCGCCCTGGGCGCCCTGGGGCTGATCCTGTGGGGCCTGGCCGAGGCCCGGCGGGAGCGGGTGAACCTGGGCATGGCGGGCTTCGCCCTCACCGTGCTGGCCTTCTACTTCTCCAGCGTCATGGACAAGCTGGGCCGCAGCCTCGGCCTCATGGGCCTGGGCCTGCTGTTCCTGGCCGGCGGCTGGCAGCTGGAGCGGCTGCGGCGCCGGCTCAACGCCCTGATCGGGCGGAGGACGCCATGAGGCCCGCGGCCAAGGGCCTGCTCCTGGCCGGGCTGCACCTGGCCCTGGTGGCCGCCCTGGGCGGCAAACTGCTGCTGGACCGGGCCCGCTGTCCCCGGGTCTGGGCCCGGGCCCTGCCGGTCGATCCCGACCTGCCCATCCGGGGCCGCTATGTGCGGATGCGGGTGGACCTGCCGGGGCAGGCCAGCCAGACAGTGGCCTACTTCATCCCGGAGCACGTGCCGGACCCCAGCAGGCGGCCGCCCGGGGAGGAACTGTGGGTGGAGCTGACGGTGCCCCGGCGCGGCCCGGTCCGGCCCATCCGGCTGGCGGTCAAGAAAGCCGGGCAGATGACGGCCCTGGACCTCTAGGGGCCGTGGCGTGGAAATCTAGCACTGCGCACCCTGGTCCGTCCTCTGCTTTGCAAGTCCCCAGGGTCATTCTCAAGCCCTCCCTTCTGCGAAGGGGGGGCTTCTGTTTTCGTCTGCCGACCCTCAGCCGAACTGCACCGCGTACACTGGCGGCAGATGCTCGGCCACGGTCATCCAGGCGTCGCCGCCGTCCTCGGTCACCCAGAGCGACCCGGTGGTGGAGCCGAACGCCAGCCGCTCGCCGGTTGAGTCCACGGCCAGGGCGTGGCGGAACACCAGGTCATAGGCGTGCTTCTGGGGCAGGCCCTTGCGCAGGGTCTGGAAGCTGCGCCCGCCGTCCCGGGTGCGCAACACCACCACCTTGGCGTCCACCGGGATGCGCCGCTGGTCGTCGACGCCGGGCACCAGCCAGGCGGTGGCGGGATCGCTGGGATGCACCGCCACCGCGAAGCCGAACCCGGAGACCGGGACCTCGGCCAGTTCCTCCCAGCTGGCGCAGTCGTCCAGGGAGCGGAACACGCCGTTGTGGTGCTGGCTCCAGAACACGTCGGGCCGGGCCGGGCACTGCACCACCCGGTGCGGATCCTGGACGTTGGGGTCGTAGGCGCGCTCGGGCGGCATGTAGGCGGCGCGCATGCCCTGGGCCCGGCAGGCCCAGGTGGCGCCGCCGTCCTCGGTGCGCCAGACGCCGCCGCAGGAGACCGCCACGGTGACCCGGGCGCCGTCGCGGGGGTCGACGCAGATGGAGTGGATGCCGGGCACGTCGGTGCCGCCGCCCATCCAGGCGCGCCGCTCGGGCCGGTCCCAGAGGCTGCGCACCAGGCTCCAACTGGCGCCGTGGTCGCCGGAACGGAACAGCCCTCCGGGCAGAGTGCCGGCCCAGAGCACCCCGGGCTGGGTGCCGTGGCCGGGCTCCAGGGACCAGATCCGCTGGAGCTTCCACGGGATGGGCCGGCCGAACGGATCGGTCTCCACGTGCCCCTCGGGCGGCTCGGGGTAGGCCGGCACGCCGACCTCCTCCCAGCTGGCGCCGCCGTCGGCGGAGCGGTGCAGCTTGGCGCCAAAGTGGCCGTGGTCCAGGGCGGCGTAGCGCCGGCCGTCCCGGGGGTCGGCCAGGGCCAGGGTGACGTTGTCGCCCAGGAAGGCGACATCCGCCACCGCCCAGCGGCCATTGGCGGTGCGCTTCACCGAGAACAGTCCCTTGCGGGTGGAGACCAGGAGCAGGTCGGACATGTCAGCCTCCGGACAATGCCTGCATGACCACGACTTCGTCGCTTTCCCCCAGCGGATCCAGCAGCCCGGACACCGCCTGGCCGTTCACGAACACCACCACGTGGTGGCGCAGGGCGCCGTGCTCGTCCAGCACATAGCCGCGCAGCCGCGGGTACAAGCCGAAGGCCTGGTCCAGCGCCTCCCGCGTGGTGCGCCCGTCCACCGTGCACGGCGGGCAAGGCACGTGGCGCTGGAGGTTGGCGGTGAAGGACACACGTGGCATGAAAGACCCATGAGGGAACAGCACTTTCCCGCACTCGGCCCTTCACTGTCAACCGGAACCTACTGGACGTACGGCTTGAACTCCATGTCCGTGCCCAGGATGTGGTTGGCGAACCAGTCCTGGATCAGGCAGAGCAGCTCGTCGGCCTTCACCGCGCCGGGATCCAGCCGGTAGCGCCGCTGCAGGTCCAGCATCTTCTCCCGGAAGATCTGGTGGGTGGCCATGTGGGACTCGAAGTCCGGGTAGCCTACCTTCTCCATCAGCTTCTCTTCGGACTGGAAATGCATCAGGGTGTAGTCCACCAGGAAGGCGATCCGGTCCTCCATGTTGGGCGGCGCGTCCTGGGCCAGGGTGGTGCGGAACTCGTCCACCATCTGGAAGAAGATGTGGTGGTAGGCGTCCACCAGGGGATTGCCTACGGTGTACTTCTCAGTCCACTCCACAAATTCCATGTGCGCGCTCCCGCCGATGCTGCCATTCAAAGTGTGTGCATTGTCCGGGGCCCCGTCAACGGCCCCGGCTAGGCATCCTTGGGCCTTGCCTTGCCGGTGATCCGGTGGATGTCGATGCGCAGCACGGCGGTGCGCTCGAAATCCCGCTCCAGCTCCTTGAGCCCGTTCTCCATGTGCCGGGGGGCGAACCGCTCCAGCAGGGCCATGAGGCCGCGCCGCTTCTCGGCGGGATCCTCCACCCGCACCGCCTCGCCGAACACCACGGCGCTTTCGTACTGGGTGCTGAGCTGCTCGGGCAGCACCTTGCGTCCGGTCACGACGCAGTAGGAGACCCTGGCGCAGTGGGCGAGGTTCTCCAGCTTGTGCCCCTGCTGGGCGCAGTGGAGATAGATCACGCCGCCGGCCAGCACGTGGTTCATGGGCACCGCGTACGGGTAGCCGTCCCCGCCCCAGGTGGCCAGCACGCCGTCCCCGGCCTTGGCCAGCAGCGCGTAGGCCTCGGCTTCGCTCAGTTCGCGCTCCTTGCGCAGCATCTCGTGGCTCATCCCAGGGGCTCCTCGTGGGCGCAGGCCGGGCAGAGCAGCACCGTGATGGGGTCCTTGCCTCTGGGCTTGCGGGTTTTCTCGACCATGTACTTGGCCTTGCAGGCGGGGCAGGAGCGCGGCACCGGCTTGTCCCAGGCGGTGAAGTCGCACTTGGGGTAGTTGGTGCAGCCGTAGAAGATCTTGCCGAACTTGGTCTTGCGCGGGCTCAGGTCGCCGCCGCACTTGGGGCAGGGCACGCCGAGGATCTCCTTTTTCACGGTCTTGCAGGCCGGGTAGTCGACGCAGCAGACGAACTCGCCATAGCGGCCGTAGCGCTTCACGAAGTGCTTGCCGCAGGTGGGGCACTTCTCGTCCAGGGCCACGTCGGCGGGCACCGGGATGCCGCGCGGGTCGGCCTTGCGGATGCCCTTGCAGCCGGGATAGTTGGGGCAGGCCCAGAACGGGCCGAACTGGCCCTTGCGCAGGACCATGGGGGTGGCGCCGCAGAGCGGGCACTCCGGCGCGTCCTCGGGCTCCTCCAGCTTCTCGGGCTCCTCGGTGTGGTCGCACTCGGGGTAGCGGGAGCAGCCCAGGAACAGGCCGTTCTTGCCGATCCGCTTGAGCATGGGCGCCTGGCACTTCTTGCAGACGATCTCGGTGGGGATGCCGGCCTTGAGGTTGGCCATGTCGGTGCCGGCCCGCAGCAGCAGCTTCTCGAAGGGGCCGTAGAAGTTCTTCATGGCCTTGAGGAAGGTCAGCTCGCCGCCCTCCACCCGGTCCAGCTCGCCTTCCAGGCCGGAGGTGTAGGTGGGCTCCATGAGCTCGCGGAACCCCTGCACCAGCAGGTCGGTCACCACGCAGCCCAGCTCGGTGGGCTTGAACCGGCCCTCCAGCTTCTTGACGTAGTCCCGGTCCTGGATGGTGGCGATGATGCTGGCGTAGGTGGACGGCCGGCCGATGCCGTCCTCTTCCAGCTCCTTGACCAGGGTGGCCTCGGAGAACCGCGCCGGCGGCTTGGTGAACTGCTGGTCGGTGTCGAGCTGCTCGAGCTTCAGGCTCTCGCCGACCTTGAGCGGCGGCAGGCCGACGCTCTCCTCCGGCTCCTCGGCGCCGGTGTCGTCCTGGAGCTCCTCGGCCTTCTGCTCTTCGCCCTCGGTGCGGTACACCGCGAGCCAGCCCGGGAAGCGCTCGATCTCGCCCTTGGCCTGGAAGGCGGCCTCCTGGCCGCCGGAGAGCCTGGCCTCGGATTCCACCAGGGTCTCGTCGAACCGGGCCGACTCCATCTGGGAGGCCACGGTGCGCCGCCAGATCAGCGAATAGAGCCGGAACTGGTCCGGCTCCAGGCGGTTCTTCAGGCTCTCCGGGGTGCGCGCGATGTCGGTGGGCCGGATCGCCTCGTGGGCGTCCTGGGCGGCGGCCTTGCCCTTGTAGATCCGGGGCTTGGCCGGCAGGTGGTCCTGGCCGTAGCGCTTGCCCACGAAGGCGCGGATGGCGTCCACCGCCTCCGGCGCCAGCCGGGGCGAATCGGTGCGCATGTAGGTGATCAGGCCCACCGGGCCCTCGCCGAAGTCCACCCCCTCGTAGAGCCGCTGGGCGTTCTGCATGGTGCGGGTCACGCTCATGCGCAGTTTCTGGGCGGCTTCCTGCTGCAGCTTGGCGGTGGTGAACGGGGCGGACGGATTGCGCTTCTTCTCCTTGGTCTCCAGGCCGGTGACCTTCCAGGCGGCCTTGAGGACCTGGTCGCGCAGGCCGTGGGCCTCGGCCTCGTTCTCGATCCGCTTGCGGGTCTCCTTGTTGCCCATCTGGACCGGCGCGCCGTCCAGCCGGGTCAGGCGCATCCAGAACTGGGGCGGCAGCTTGGCCGCGAACCGGGCCTTGAGCACCCAGTACTCCACCGGCACGAAGGCCTGCACTTCCCGCTCCCGGTCGACGATCAGGCGCACCGCGACGCTCTGCACCCGCCCGGCCGAGAGGCCGCGGCGGACCTTGTCCCAGAGCACCTGGGACACCTTGTAGCCCACCAGCCGGTCCAGCACCCGCCGGGCCCGCTGGGCGTCCACCAGCTTGCGGTTGATCACCGTGGGCGCGGCCATGGCCTTGGCGATGCCGGCCGGGGTGATCTCGTTGAACAGCACCCGGCTCACCGGCATGGTCTTGGGCGGCTTGATGGCTTCCAGGAGGTGCCAGGAGATGGCCTCCCCCTCGCGGTCGGGGTCGGTCGCGAGAATGATCTCGGTGGCGAGCTTGGCCGCGGACTTGAGTTCGGCCACCACCTTGGCCTTGCTGGCGGGGATCTCGTACTCCTCCTGGAACCCGTTCTCGATGTCCACCCCCAGTTTCTTGGGGAGATCGCGGATATGGCCGACGCTGGCCTTCACCGTGTAGCCCTTCCCGAGGTACTTGGTGATGGTTTTGGCCTTCGACGGACTTTCGACGATCACGAGCTTGGTCAAGTGAGACTCCAACTCTGGGATGATGCGGCCTTTCATGGGGCGTTTGTCAAGTCCCAACCTAAGAACCTTATATCTTCCAGGAGATCTTGTGCGCAAAGACAAATCCTGGCGGCCCCTTCCCGCAGCAGCCGGTTGGGTCCTTCGGCCAGGGGATCCTCGGGGGCGCCGGGGCAGGCCCACAGCTCCTTGCCCAGGTCCAGGGCCAGCCGGGCGGTGACCAGCGAGCCCGAGGCGTAGCGGCCGGCCATCAGCGCCACCCCCCGGGTCCAGGCGGCCAGGATCAGGTTGCGCCGGGGGAAGTGCCAGCGCAGCGGCCGGGCCTCGGGCGGGAAGGGGGTGATCACCCCGCCGCCGGCCGCGACCATGCGCGCCATCAGCCCGGCGTGCTCCGGCGGGTAGGGGTGGTCCAGCCCGGAGCCCAGGATGCCCCAGGTGGCGCCCGAGTCCAGGGCGCCCAGGTGGGCGGCGCCGTCCACCCCCCGGGCCAGGCCGGACAGCACCGCCACCCCCGCCGCGGTCAGGGCGCCGGCCCAGCGCCGGGTCCGGGCCAGGGCCGCGGCGTCGCCATCGCGGCTGCCCACCATGGCCAGGGCGGTCCCTGCCGGGGGCAGGGTGCCCCGGACCCAGAGCGCCACCGGGTAGGGCAGGGGCTCCAGCAGGGGATCGACCCCGGGATCGCCGGGCAGGGCCAGCCGGGCCCCGCGCCGGGCCGCCTCGTCCCGCAGCCGCGGCAGGTCCCGGGCCAGCCGCTCCAGGTCCTGGCGCCAGGGCGCCGGCAGCGCGGGCTCCTGGCCGGACTGCAGGCCGGCCCACAGGTCCGCCTTCTGGCGCTCGGGCCAGGGCAGCAGGGTGAAGGCCAGGGCCCAGAGGGCAGGTTCCATGTCGGCTACCGCCAGAAAGCCCCAACATGGGCGCGCCTCGGCCCCGGCGCAAGGTTAGACCATTTATTGGCTTGCCTTGGGCACGGGATTTGATAGACTGATTGTTCTTTGGCCTTGGCCGTATTCGAAATCGTGAGGTTCCCATGTCCCGTATGTGCGAAGTCTGCGGAAAGAAGCCCCAGTTCGGGCATAACGTTTCCCATGCCAACAACGTCACCAACCGCCGCTGGAATCCCAACATCCAGCGGGTGCGCGCCCTGGTGGCCGGCGTCCCCAAGCGGATCCGCGTCTGCACGTCCTGCATCCAGGCCGGCAAGGTGATCAAGAACGTATAGGCCCTCCAGCCCGGAATGCCAGGCGGCCCCCGCAACCGGGGGCCGCTTCGTGCATTCCCGGCGTTATGCTCTGCGTGAGGGGGACGCGCCTTGATCCTGGGACTGGACACCACCACCGACCGCCTGCACTTGGCCCTGCTCCGCCCGGACGGGCGGGTCTGGACCCGCTGGATCTGCGAACCCGGCCGGAGCCACAGCGCGCTGCTGCTGCCGGCCCTGGAGCAGCTGCTGGCCTCGGCCGGCGCCGCGCCCGCGGACCTGTCCGGCGTGGTGGCCTGCGTCGGCCCTGGCGGCTTCACTTCCCTGCGCATCGGCGTGGCCACGGCCGAGGGCCTGGCCCTCACCGGCCTGCCCACCTGGGGCTTCTCCGCCTTCGCCCTGCGGGCCCGGGCCCTGGCCCTGGCCGGCCACCGGGGGCCGCTGTGGATCCTGCTGGACGGCCAGCGCCAGGAAGCCTTCCTGCAGCCCTGGGGCGACCCGGGCCTGCCGCTGGGCGACGCCCTGAAGCGGCCCCTGGCCGCCCTGGCCGGCACTGTGGGCGAGGGCGCCTGGTGGGCGCCGGAATCGTTCCGCGAGCGCGCGGCGCCGCACCTGGCGCAGCCGCCCCTGGTCCTGGCGGACGAGGCGGAGGCCACCCTGGCCGGGCTGGCGGACCTCTGCCGCACGCTGCCCCTGGGGCCGCCCGAAGCGCCCCTGGCGCCGTTCTACCTGAGGGAGACCGACGCCGAGGTGAACTTCCCCGAGGCCTCCGCCCACCTGTCCGAAGCTCTGCGGCGCGGCCAGGCGCGATGAGCCCGGCGCTCCACTTCCGCCCGGGATCCGAGGTCCCCGAATGGGTGGAGGCGATCGAACGGTCCTGCTTCGGCGAACCGTGGGGCCCCCTGGGCCAGGGCGAGCACATCTGGGCGGTGTTCCCCGCCGGGTTCGCCCGCTGGCGCATCGTGCCGGCGGTGCAGGAGGGCGAACTGCTGCGGCTGGGGGTGGCGGAACCGCAGCGCCGGACCGGCCAGGGCCGCGCGCTGCTGCGCCATTCCCAGGAGCAGCTGGCCCGCTACGGGATCCGGGTGCTGCACCTGGAGGTGCGGGTCTCCAACACCGCCGCCCGGAAGCTGTACGAGAGCGAAGGCTGGACCCTCGAGGGCCTGCGCAGGCGCTACTACCGCAATGGCGAGGACGCCGCGGTGTACCGGCGCGAGACCTGAGACGTATCAGATCTTCCAGGAACCGGAACCGCTGAGGATCACCTTGCCCAGGTTGGGCACGGCCACGGACTGGTTCTGGGTGAGGACGTAGTCCCGGCTGTCTCCCTGGAGGGTGACCCAGAGCATCCCGGAGGTGCAGCGGAGCGTGGCGCCGCCCAGGCCCTTGAGCACTTCGGTGGCTCCTTTGCGCAGGGTGCCGGTGCGGCGGGTCGCGCTGGACTTGCCATACAGGCCGAGGGTCATCAGCTTGATCGCTTGGGTGGTCATGGGAAGCTCCTTGAGTCCGGGGAGGTGGTGTCCCTCCCCACTCAACAAGATAGAAGCCGGCGAGCGAGCATAACAGTGGTAGTTAATTAAAATTATGACCATAACAGTTTGCTAACAATTAAAGTGTTATGGAAATAAAAGGATCAACTGTACTGCCGGGCAATGCGTCCATACTGGGAAGCGCCATGGCTGACCTGAAGAAAGTGCCGCTGTACGAGAAGTTCGCCCAGGACCTGGAAGACCAGGTGCACGCCGGCACCTTCCCGGTGGGCGCCCGGATCCCGTCCATCCGCGAGGCCAGCGCCCGCCAGGGGATCAGCTTTTCCACGGTGCTGCAGGCCTACCAGGTGCTGGAGAACCGCGGGGTGATCGAAGCCCGGCCCCAGTCCGGCTACTACGTGAAGCTCCAGGCCAAGAAGCGCGCCCCCGAGCCCGACTTCCAGCCGCTGCAGGGCGACCCGGCCAAGGTCAGCATCGACGAGGTCTCGCTGGCGCTCATCCACGACAACTTCAAGCTGGACTACGCCCAGTTCGGGGTGGCCTCGCCCAATCCGGAACTGCTGCCCACGGTCAAGCTCAACCGGATCCTGGCCGACCTGGCCCGGGACGCCCGGATCTCCCACGACCTGGTGGTGTCGGTGCAGGGCAGCGAGGCGCTGCGGATCCAGGTGGCCCAGCGGGCCTTCAGCTACGGCTGCGAGCTCAGCCCGGACGAACTGGTGATCACCGCCGGCTGCACCGAGGCCATGGCCCTGTGCCTGCAGGCGGTGTGCCAGCCCGGCGACCTGGTGGCGATCGAATCGCCCTGCTACTTCGGCTCGCTGCTGGCCCTGGAGGCCCAGCACCTGCGGGCGCTGGAGATCCCCTCCCACCCGCGCCGGGGCATGAGCCTGGAGGCGCTGCGCTTCGCCCTGGAGAACCACCCGATCAAGGCGGTGCTGGCGGTGCCCAACTTCAGCAACCCGACCGGGAGCCTGATCGACGACGCCGACAAGGCCGAGCTGGTCCGGCTGCTGGCTTCACATGGCGTGCCGCTGATCGAGAACGATATCAACGGCGAGCTGTACTTCGGCGAGCGCCGGCCGAAGGTGGCCAAGTGCTACGACCGGGAGGGGCTGGTGCTGCTGTGCTCCTCGTTCTCCAAGGACATCTCGGCCGGCTTCCGGGTGGGCTGGGTGGCCCCGGGGCGGTTCTTCCGCCAGGTGGAGGCCCGCAAGTACGCCCTGAACATCCGCACCTCGGTGCTGCCCCAGTTGGCCATCGCCCGGTTCCTGGAGAGCGGCGGCTACGACCACCACCTGCGGAAGATCCGCCGGGCCTACGCCGAGAAGGTGGCCTCCATGTCCGAGGCGATCCTGGCGCACTTCCCCGAAGGCACCCGCATCACCGAGCCTGGCGGCGGGTTCGTGCTCTGGGTCCAGCTGCCCGGCCGGCTGGACTCGGTGCGGCTCTACCAGGAGGCCCTGAAGGCCTTCATCACCATCGCGCCGGGCTACATCTTCTCGCCCACCCACAAGTTCGACGATTTCATCCGGCTCAACGCCGCCTGCTGGTCGCCCCGGGCCGAGCAGGACCTGGTCCGGCTGGGCCGGGTGGTCAAGCGCCTGCTGGACGGAGCCCGCTGAGGAGGTCCTCATGCCGCAATGGAACCCTGAGCAGTACCTGAAGTTCGGCCTTGAGCGCACCCGGGCCGCGGCGGACCTGGCCGCCCGCGTCACCCTCCCGGACCCGGCCCGGGTCCTGGACCTGGGCTGCGGCCCGGGCAACAGCACCCGGGTGCTCCGGGCCCGCTGGCCCGGGGCGGAGCTGACCGGGCTGGACAGCTCCCCGGAAATGATCGCCCAGGCCCGGCAGGACTGCCCCGCGGGCGCCTGGGTGCTGGCCGACGCCGCCGCCTGGGAACCCGGGGCCCCGTTCGACGTGGTGTTCGCCAACGCATCCCTGCAGTGGCTGCCGGACCACGGCCGGCTGGTGCCCAGGCTGCTGGACTGGCTGGCCCCCGGCGGCTGCCTGGCGGTGCAGATGCCGGCCCGGGACAGCACCCTGGTGCGGTCCTCGCTGTGCTCGGTGGCCCGCAGGCCCCGCTGGCGGGAGCGCCTGGCCGGGGCCGAGGGCGCCCTCACCTTCGAGGATCCCGAGTTCTACTACGGCCTGCTGGCGCCGCGCGCGGCCCGGGTGGATCTCTGGAAGACCACCTACTACCACGTGCTGGCGTCCCACCCGGCGCTGATCGAGTGGTACGAGGGCACCGGCATGCGTCCGTACCTGGAGCGGCTGGCCGACCCCGCGGACCGGGCCGCCTTCAAGGACGAGGTGCTGGAGGCCTGCCGGCCGGACTATCCGCCGGCGCCGGACGGGAAGGTGCTCCTGCCGTTCGGGCGGCTGTTCTTCGTGGCCTGGAAGGCGTAGCCTCATCCCATGGCCCACAGGACGAAACGCAACCCGGAGCTGAACCGCCTCTACTTCGCCGTCGGCCTGGGCGTGCTGATCTGGGTGATCTTCCGCTGCTACCGGCTGCTGTCGGCCCAGGTGGAATCGGGCATCGACGCCCCCAGCCGCTGGGCCCTGCTGGCGCTGGGACTGGCCAACGTGCTGGCCATCGGCACCCTGCTGTTCATCGTCGCCCGCAGTCTGGCCAAGCTCTACTTCGAGCGGCGCAGCGGCATCCTGGGCGCGCGCATCCGCACCCGGCTGGTGGTCGCCATGTTCCTGGTGGGGGTCGGGCCCAGCCTGATGCTGTTCCTCATGGGCCGGACCTTCATCCGCAAGAACGTGGACCGCTGGTTCCTGCCCGAGACCCAGCAGGTGATCCAGGACGGCCGGCGGGTGGCGGAGGCCTACCGGATCCAGCTGGACCTGCGGCTGCAGGCGGCCGCCGCGCACATTCCGGTGGCCATCCCGGCCGATCCGGCGGGCCAGCCCATGGACCCGGAGGCCCAGCGGCGCGCCCTGGGCTTCGATCTGCTGGCCCGGACCGGCCCCGGCGCGCCGTCCGCGGCGGTGGCGCCGGGCCTGGCCGCGCCCCGGCTGGACGGCCTGACCACCGGACTGGAATCCCGCTTCTCGGAGCTGGGGGAATGGCGCCTGGCCGCCGGCCTCGCCAGTTCCGGCGGCACCCGGGTGGTGGTGGGCACCTTCGTGCCCGCGGCCACCCTGGACGCCATGGTCCACCTGGAGCGGCGCTACCAGGAGGCGTTCCAGATCTCCACCGGCCGGGAGACCCTGGAGACCCTGCCCCAGAGCACCTTCCTGTTCCTCACCCTGCTCACCCTGTTCGCCGCGGTGTGGACCGGGCTGGCCATCGCCCGCACCATCTCCGAGCCGGTGCGGGCCCTGGCCAAGGCGGCCCAGCGGGTGGGCCGGGGCGACCTGGACGTCTCGCTGCCGGAGCAGGGCGAGGACGAACTGGCGCTGCTCTCCCGCAGCTTCAACGCCATGACCCGGGACCTGCTGCAGAGCCGGCAGGCCATCGAGGCCCAGAGCGAGCGGCTGGAGCGCCAGCGGGCCTACCTGGACCAGCTGCTGGAGGCCCTGCCGGTGGGCATCCTCAGCTGGCAGGCCGGCGGCGGCCTGCGCACCTTCAATTCGGTGGCCCGGCGCTGGTTCGGTGTGGCGGACTGGGATGCCTCGGCGCCCGCCGGGTCCGGCCTGCCCAGCCAGTCCCAGTGCGGGCGGCTGCCGGACCTGCTGGCGCAGGTGCGGGAGAGCCGCCGGCCGATGTCCGAGGAGCTGCGCATCGGCGGGGAAGGCGAAGGCCGGCCGGTGCGGGCGGTGGTGATCCCGCTCACCGGCGGCGGCGAGCTGGCGGTGCTGGAGGATCTGTCGCTGCTGGCCCAGGCCGAGAAGCGGGCCGCCTGGCAGGAGGTGGCCCGGCGCATGGCCCACGAAGTGAAGAACCCGCTCACCCCCATCAAGCTCACCACCCAGCGTCTGCTGCGGCGCAGCCGGGAAGGGCGGCTGGACGACCAGGCGGTGGCCGAAGGGGCCGAGACCATCCTGGCCGAGGTGGCCAGCCTCACCCGGCTGGTGGACAGCTTCTCCCGCTTCGCCCGGCTGCCGGTGCCGCAGCCCCAGTCCCTGGACGCGGTGGAACTGGTGCGCCAGGCCATGGCCCTGTACCTGCCCACCCACCCCGGCATCGCCTGGCGGCTGGAACTGCCAGACGGCCTGCTGGCGGCCTGGTGGGACCCGGACATGATCAAGCGCGCCCTGATCAACATGGTGGACAACGCCATCGGCGCCCTGGAGAGCCAGCCCCAGGAAGCGCCGCGGATCCGGGTCGCCCTGCGACAGGAGGGCCAGGCGGTCCGGCTGGAAGTAGAGGACAACGGCCCCGGGGTGCCCGAGGCCAGCCGGCACCATCTGTTCGAGCCCTACTTCTCCACCAAGCAGCGCGGCACCGGCCTGGGCCTGGCCATCGTCCGGCGGATCGCCGACGACCACGGCGGGGAGGCGCAGTACGAGCCGCTGGAGCCGGGCAGCCGGTTCAGCCTGATCCTGCCGCTGCGGGCGGCCGGGGCCTGAAAGGTCAGTCGACGGCTTCCATGGGGCCATCTTCCGGCCCGGGCGCCACGGGGGTCTCGGTGGCGGCCGATGCTGCCGGGGCCGCTTCCGGGACGTCCGCCCGGGGCGCCGGGACCTGGGGCTGAAGGAGAGACTGCATGGACGCCTCCAGCAGGTCCTCCCGGATCGCCTGGTCCACCGCCTCGTCCAGCAGGGACAGGGCCAGCTGGGCCCGGAAGGCGATGCCGCGCTCCGTCTCGTCCTCGTACAGGAATCCGGTGGCATGCTCCTCGGTTTCATCCGGCAGTCCCAGGCCATCTTTGGACACCCGGTTGCGGAGGAACCAGGCCGTCCGGTCCTCGCCGGGCCGCTTGGGCCACTTCGCCCACCGCTCCAGGGAGGCGCGGCACGCCTCCACCCGTTCCCACTTCCGGTCCCGGAGGTCCTGGAGGGCCCGCTTCACCTGCCCGGCGAGCCCGGCATCGGTCCTGTCGTTGGCGATGTAGGTCACGAACCCTTCCCCGAAACCCAGGGCCCCGCCCCCCGGGCAGGAGGCCAGACCCGCCAGCTTCAGGCTGCCTCGGCTCCACCAGGGCTCCGGGAATGCGTTCCGGGGCTTGTCCAGCCGCAGGGGGCGCCAGGCCTCCTTGCCGTCCGGATCCAGACGGGAGGCTTCCCAGAGGCAGGCATCGTTCGTCTCGGCCGCCAGCACCCGCGCGTCCGAGGTGATGGCCAGCTGCCATGGGGCATGGTAGCCCCGGTCCGGCAGGCGGCCTGCCGTCCGTACCCGGCCGTCCGCGAGGATTTCGTGCAGGGTGGGCCCGTATTCGTCCAGGAAGTGGATCCGGCCGTCCGCGGTGACCGCCGGATGATTGGGAGCCATGCGGGGAACGTTCCGGGGGGCGGGGGCGTCAGCCGGCGGGTTGGGGCCGGCCAGGACCTTGAGCGCGCCCTTGGAATCGACCCGGATGACTGTGCCGGCCGCCCGGTCGCAAAGGATCGTGTCCCCGTCCGGAGTCGCCGCGATGCCGCACGGATACACCAGCCCGGCATCAGGACTGGACCCGGGATCCTTCATCCCCTCGAGCGGGGCCACGGCGCCATCGCGGGAGACCAGGAACACTTGCTTCCTCGCGGCTGCGACCACCGGGATGCCGCCGTCCGGAAGGACCGCGAGGCTGCGGTCCGGCGATCCTGCCAGGGGGACCATGCCTTCGGGATCGAGCGGCGTCCGCTTGCCATCCTGGGTGTAGCGGGCCAACTGGCGGGAATAGAATTCGCCGGACGGGTAGTCCACGGCGACCACCGAGAAGGGCGTCGTGGTGGGGTCGAAGGCCAGGGTTTCCACCTGCCTGCCCCGGGCCGCCTGGCTGAAGGGGGTCCTCCAGACCAGCCGCCCGGCCGGCTGGGTGGTGGTCGAGCTGGGGTTGTCCGCGCGTTCGGCCTTGGTCTCCAGCCGGGGCTGCTCCGTCGCGGCGCGCTTGCCGTCCCTGGACGGGCCGGGGTCCGGCAGCACCTGCAGCTCCGCCCGGCCGGCGTCGGCGCCGTGGCTGGCGGTCACCCGCAGGGTGCGCCCGGACCCGCCCCAGTGGCAGTGGAGGGTGGCGGAGTCGTCGGGGTTGGCCCGGAGGAAGACCCCGCTGCGCTCGCCCAGTTCGCGGCCCTTGGCGTCGTGCACCTTCCAGGCCAGGGGCTGCCGCTCGCCATCGCCCAGCACCGTCGCCCGCAGGAGGTGGGACACGCGGGGGGCCAGGGGACTGGAAGGAGGCTCCACGGTCACGGTGAAGCTGGCGGCGGCCGGGACGGCGCCCAGGGCCAGCAGGGAGACCAGGGCCGGGGCGCGGAAGGCAACAGGTGAGGCGAGAGCCATGGTTGAGGTTTCCAAGGAAGGGCCTCCGAGGAGGCTGCTATATTAATGCGTTATTTATCGAATATGTTTCGTGACGATCAAGATTGCTTAATGGATCTTATCTGTCTTATTAAAATATTTATCATTACTGGACGCCAACCTCGTCCAGGAGGTGCCCATGCTCCGCGTCCCGCGATACCTGGTCCTGGCGGGCGTTGCCTGTCTGTCCGCTCGGCCTGCGCATTGCGAATCTTCCATCCAGGTTTCCGCCGACAAGCCCATGATCCTGCACCTGGCGGTGGACCTGGCCTCCGGCCGGTGGAAGGTGAAGGTGGTGAGCACCACCGACCCCACGCTCGCCCGGGAGCACCACCCGGACGTCTACCTGGCCAGGGCTTCCGATCTGCTGGAACTGCGGCCCGGCACCCGCTACCGGATCACCTGCCTGGAACGCGGGGACGGCGAGGCCTTCGGATTCAGCCTGCACGAGGCGGGCAGCCGCCACTACCTCGGCCTCATCGCCACCATCGCCCACGTCGGCGGCCCGGACGACGAGGGCGTCGTCGCCCACTGGTCGGCGACCCACTTCTCGCTGGATGACGGCAAGGCCGACGTTACCCCCGACCAGTATCCGGCGGGGCGGAACCTGTTCGAATCCAAGGCGGCGGTGGAAAAGGACAAGGACCGGACCTTCCTGAACCAGGTGCTGGAAGTGGACGCCCTCAAGGCCGGCGACCTGAAGATCAAGGGCAGCAGCTTCAATATTTCGATATGGCCTGCCGGTCGTCCCTGACGTACAGCGCCACCGGCGCCGCGTCCTGGCCCAGCCGCAGGCTTTCCGAATAGCTGAACCCCAGCCTTTCCAGCAGCCTGATCGAGCGGGCGTTGCCGGGCGAAGTGATGGCCAGCACCCGGTCCAGGCCCAGGTCCCGCCGGCCCCAGGCCAGCACCGCCTCGGCCGCTTCGAAGGCATGACCCCGGCCACAGAACCCCGGCAGGAAGGCGTAGCCCAGGTCCACCGCGTCCAGGCCGTCCCGCTTGAGCAGCCCGCACATGCCGATGGGCTGCAGGCTGTCCCGCAGCGCCACCAGGCCCAGGCCGTGGCCGCGCTCCCGGTAGCTGCGCAGCGGGCCCCCGGCCAGGTAGCCTGCGGCCTGGTCCAGGGTCCGCACGCCCTTGTCGCCGATGTGTTCGAGGAAGGTCGGCTCGTTCAGCAGCTGGACGATGAACCCGGCGTCCTCCAGGACGAAGGGCCTGACGATGAGACGTTCGGTTTCCAGGGTGCGCATCGCGGCCTCATGCATGCCTCCAGGCTACCGGAACCCGGCGGCCGGGCGTCCGCAGAGAAGCTTGATTGAAAAAGTCAAAATAGCCATCATGGCGGCCAGGTGGGTGGCATGGACCCGGACTACCGCGACAGGATGGTGCAGGTGCTGGAGGAGCTGGGCCGCGGCCACCGGGCCCGCGCCCTGGAACCGGTGCGGCCGCTGGAAGGCATGGCGGTGGAGCGCCGCGGCCGGCGGCTGGTGAACTTCTCCAGCAACGACTACCTGGGCCTGGCCCGGGACCCCCGGCTGGCGGCGGCCGCGGACCAGGCGGCCCGGACCGCCGGGGTGGGCGCCGGCGCCTCCCGGCTGGTGTGCGGCACAGTGCCGCTGCACGAGCGGCTGGAGCGGGCCCTGGCCGGGCTGAAGAGCACGGCCTCGGCCCTGGTGCTGGGCTCGGGCTTCCAGACCAACGCCGCGGTGCTGCCGGCCCTGCTGGACCCCGAGGTGGCGGGCCCGGCGCCCCGGGTGTTCGCCGACCGGCTGGCGCACGCCTCCATGCACGAGGGCTTCCGGGTCGCCGGGGTGCACCCGGAGCGGTTCCGGCACAACGACCTGGGCCACCTGGAAGCGCTCCTGGCGCGGCCCGCGGCTCCTGGCCTGCGGCTGATCGTCACCGAGAGCGTGTTCAGCATGGACGGCGACCGGGCCGACCTGCCCGGGCTGGCCGCCCTGGCCCGGCGCCACGGCGCCTTCCTGTACGTGGACGAGGCCCACGCCACCGGCGTGCTGGGCCCGCGGGGGGCCGGGCTGTGCGCGGAACCCGGGGTCCAGGGCCAGGTGGACCTGGTCATGGGCACCTTCGGCAAGGCCCTGGGCAGCTACGGGGCCTTCGTGGCCGGCTGCGGGCTGCTCCGGGACTGGCTGGTGAACCGCTGCCGCGGCTTCATCTACAGCACCGCCCTGGCCCCGCCGGCGGCGGCCGCGGCGCTGTGCGCGCTGGAGCTGGTCCCGGCCCTGGAGGACGAGCGCTCCCGGCTGCTGCAGGGCGCGGTCCGGGTGCGGGACGGGCTGCGCCGCCTGGGCATCGGCACCCTGGGCTCGGACAGCCAGATCATCCCGGCGGTCATCGGCGGCGAGGCCGACACCCTGGCCGCCTCCCGGCTGCTGGAAGAGCAGGGCATCCTGGCGGCGGCGATCCGGCCGCCCACCGTGCCCGCCGGCACCGGCCGGCTGCGGCTGGCGCTCAGCGCGGCCCACAGCGCCGCCGACCTGGACCAGCTGCTGCGCGCCTTCCAGGCCCTGGGCCGGGCCGGCGCATGAGGGGCGGGCTGTTCGTGGCCGGCACCGGCACCGATGTGGGCAAGACCGTGGTGGCCGCGGCGCTGGTGGCCGCGCTGGGGGCCGACTACTGGAAGCCGGTGCAGAGCGGGCTGGACCAGCAGCCCGGGGGCGACACCGGAGTGGTGGCCCGGCTCACCGGCCGCGGCCCCGGGGCCTTCCCGTCGCCGGTCTTCGCCTTCCGCGCCGCCCTGTCGCCGGACCAGGCCGCCGCGGCCCAGGGCGCCCGCATCGATCCCGCCCTGATCCGGCTCCCGGCCGGGGAGCGGCTCCTGGTGGTGGAAGGGGCCGGAGGCCTGCTGGTGCCGCTGGACCGGGACTACCTGATGATCGACCTGGCCCGGGACCTGGGGCTGCCGGTGGTGCTGGCGGCCCGCTCCGACCTGGGCACCATCAACCACACCCTGCTGTCCCTGGAGGCGCTGGGCCGGCGCGGCCTGCCGGTGGCCGGGGTGATCCTCAGCGGCCCGGACCACCCGGGCAACGCCGAGGCCATCCGGAGGCTGGGCGGGGTCCCGCTGCTGGGCCGCATCCCCTGGCTGGACCCGCTGACCCGGTCCGCCCTGGCCCGGGCTGCGGCGGGACTGGAGCTGGGGGGGCTTCCATGAAGGAGGCGACCGCCTGCCCGCCGGACGCACGAGGCGCCGCCGATCCGGCGCCGCTGGACCTGGCGTCGCTGCAGGCCCTGGACCGGGACCTGGTCTGGCACCCGTTCACCCAGGCCCGCACCGCGCCTCCCGCCACCGCGGTGCGTTCGGCCCGGGGCGCGGCGCTCACCGACTTCCAGGGCCGGGAGATCCTGGACCTGGTCTCCTCCTGGTGGGTGACCCTGCACGGCCACGGCCATCCCGCCATCGCCCGGGCCATCGCCCGCCAGGCCGAGACCCTGGAGCAGGTGATCTTCGCCGGGTTCACCCACCAGCCGGCGGTGGAGCTGTGCCGGCGGCTCACCGCATTGCTGCCCGGCGGCCTGCGGCGCTGCTTCTTCTCCGACAACGGCTCCACCGCGGTGGAGGTGGCCCTCAAGATGGCCTGCCAGGCCTGGCGCAACCGGGGCGAGCCCGGACGCGGACGCTTCCTGGCCTTCCAGGGCGGCTACCACGGCGACACCGTGGGCGCCATGTCCGCCGGGGTCTCCTCGGGCTACTTCAAGCCCTGGAAGCGGCTGCTGTTCCCGGTGGACCTGCTGCCGGCCCCGGCCACCTGGCTGGGCGACGCCACCGCGCAGGCCCGGGAGGACGCCGCCCTGGACCAGATGGAGCGGCACCTGGGGCGCTACGGCGACCGCACCGCCGCCGCCATCATCGAACCGCTGGTGCAGGGCGCCAGCGGCATGCGCATGCACCGGCCGCGGTTCCTGCGGGGCGCGGTGGAGCGGCTGCGGGCGAAGGGCGTGCTGGTGATCTTCGACGAGGTGATGACCGGGTTCGGCCGGCTGGGTGCGCTGTTCGGCTGCCTCGAGGCCGGGATCGCCCCGGACCTGGTCTGCCTGTCCAAGGGCCTCACCGGCGGCGCCCTGCCCATGGCCCTGACCATCACCACCGACGCGGTGCACGAGGCCTTCCTGGACGAGCGCATGGACATGGCCTTCCTGCACGGCCACTCCTTCACCGCCAACCCCCTGGGCTGCGCCGCGGCCCTGGCCTCGCTGGACCTGCTGCTGGACCCGGCATGCGCAGCGGCCCGGGCCCGGATCGAGCGGCGCCACCGCGCCGGCCTGGCCCCCCTGGTGGCCGCCGGCCCCGGCGCCTCCCGGCTGCGGATCCAGGGCACCATCGCCGCCTTCCAGGTGGCCGGGCCGGGGCGCGCAGCCCGGATGCGGCCGTGGCTGCTGGAGCGGGGGCTGCTGGTCCGGCCCCTGGGGTCGACGCTCTACCTGCTGCCGCCCTACTGCATCACCGACGGTCAGCTGGACCGCGCCTACGAGGGCATCGCGGAAGGCCTGGCCTGCGGCTTCGAGCCGTGAACTCCGGATCCGGGTTCAGCAGCCGCCCAACTCCATCGCCGAGCATGTCCGTAGAGGTCGTGGGGGTGGTACCCTCGATTCCGTACCGGGCCCAGGTGGACGCCAGGCTCGATACCATTTCCGGGAGCGCGAAATGAAGCGAAGCCGCATCCTCAACAAGTACCTGAACGTGGCCATCGCCGCTGGCCAACATCCTCGCGCTGTATGAACGCGCCCACCGCTGAACCCTCCCCCATGGCCCCCCGGAAGCGCCTGGTCGCGATCGCCTGCGAAGTCTTCCACCGGGAAGCCTGCGCCGCCGCCGCGCGGAGCCCGCACATCGTCGACCTGGCGTTCATGCCCAAGAGCCTGCACGACATCGGCGAAGGCCCCATGTCGGTCCGGCTCCAGGCGGCCATCGACCAGGCGCTGGCGGAGCGCCCGGCGGAGCTGCGGCCCGACGCCGTGGTCCTGCTCTACGGCCTCTGCAACAATGGCATCCGCGGACTGCGCGCGCCGGTGCCGCTGGTGGTGCCCCGGGCCCACGACTGCATCGCCCTGCTGCTGGGGTCCCGGGCCCGCTATGACCAGCACTTCAAGGCCAGTCCGGGCACCTTCTACAAGTCCCCGGGATGGATCGAGCGGGACAGCGACCCCAGCGCCAATCCGGCCAGCGTCACCAGCCGCATGGGCATCAGCCACGACCTTGCGGCCCTGGTGGCCCAGTACGGGGAGGAGAACGCGGCCTACCTCATGGAGACCATGGGCGACTGGCTCAAGAGCTACCGCCAGCTGAGCTTCATCGACACCGGAGTGGGCGACCTGGAGCACTACCGGCGCACCTGCCGGGCCCAGGCGCTGGAGCGGGACTGGGCGTACGAAGAACTGGCGGGCGACACCCGCCTCATCGATCACCTGCTGAACGGCGACTGGAACGAGGAGGACTTCCTGGTCCTGCAGCCCGGCCAGAGCATCACCGCGAGCCACGACGGGAACATCATCGGCGCGGCCGACTGAAGCGGGCATCCCTTCATCATCGGCAGCGAGTGCGATGTGCTCAGCGTCCCGGGCTACGAGGCGACGATCCTGGCCAAGGTCCACGCCATGTGCGGCTGCCGGAGCTGATCAGACCCCTCCGGGAAAGCCCATCTCGTCCACGTACACGTCCTGGAATTCCGGATCCTCGTTGAGCGCCACGTGCTCGACGAACCGGCCGGTCCGGTCCCAGGGTCCGGGATCCTGGAACAGCGCCAGCTTGGCGCCCAGGAGCGCGGTGTTGCCGGCGGGCAGGATCTTCCCGGGCGGCACCGGAAGCAGGCCCACCCGGCAGGCGCTGGCCGTGTCCACGTAGTTGCCGAAGGCGCCGGCCAGATGGACCCGGGCCAGGTCGCCCAGGGTCGCGCCCAGCTTCTCCGTGAGCAGGCGCAGCCCGGCGGCGATGGCGCCCTTGGCCAGCTGGAACTCGCGCACATCGGCCGGCATCAGCACGATCCCGTCCCGCAATTGCAGGGGAGGCCCGGGCATGCGTCCGCTGGGCTCGATGCGGCCCAGGTCCAGCCCGGCGGCGATGGCGTCCACCAGGCCGCTGCCGCAGAGCCCGCGGGCCGGTCCGCCGCCGATGACCCGGCAGGCGAGCGCCCCGTCCGCCACCCTCACGGCACTGATGGCGCCGGTGGCGGCGCGCATGCCGTGGGTGATCCGCGCCCCTTCGAAGGCCGGTCCCGCCGCGGTGGAGGTGGCCAGCAGCCGCTTCCGGTCGCCGACCACGATCTCGCCGTTGGTGCCCAGGTCCACCAGGGCTGTGAGCCCGTCGCCCTGGGCCATCCCGGTGGCGATGATCCCGGCCAGCACGTCCGCCCCCACGAAGCCGCCGATGCAGGGCAGGAACTCGACCGGGACCCCGGCGGGCCCCGGCCAGCCCAGCTCCCCGGCGCTGAACCGGATCCGTCCCACCCGGTCCGGCCGGAACGGATAGCGGGCCAGCGGGGCGACGGGCAGGCCGCAGAACAGGTGGTGCATGGCGGTATTGCCCACCAGCGCCACCCGTGCGGGGGAAGCGATGCCGGCCTGGCGCAGCAGATCGCCGACCAGTCTGCCCACCTGGGACCGGATCAGCTCGTTCAGCATGGGTTGGCCGCCCCGGGCGGCATGCTCCAGGCGGCTCATCACGTCCGCGCCGAAGCGGGCCTGGGCGTTCAGCGCCGAGGCCACGGCGAGCACCGTCCCGGTGCCCAGGTCGACCAGCTGGGCCACCAGGGTGGTGGTGCCGAGGTCCACCGCCACCCCGAACCCGGCCCGGGGCTGGAACGGGAACGGCGTGGCATCCCCCAGCACCGGCATCTCCCACTGGGCCAGTTCCAGGTGCAGGTCGCCGGCCACCTGGTGCAGGCAGGCCAGACGCCAGCCTGCGTCCAGCTCCGGCGCCGTCAGCCGTTCCCGCTCGGCCGCCAGGACCGGCAGCGCGCCTTCCAGGACTTTGACCCGGCAGCCCTTGCACCGGCCGTGGCCGCCGCAGGGGAATTCCACTCCCTGGGCGAACAGGGCATCGTTCAGCGGGGCCCCGCCGGGCAGGAGCAAGGTCAGGCCCGCGGGGGACAGCTTGAGCCGGAACATCGCCTCAGGCTACGCCGAGCAGCGCGAGAATCTTGTCCACGGCCGCGCCTGCGTCGGCCGCATAGCCGTCAGCGCCGATCGCGTCCGCGTACTGCTGGTTGATGGGCGCGCCGCCCACGACGATCTTCACCGGCGGGGCGTCGCTGGCGCGGATGATGCGCACGGCCTCGGCCAGGGCGGGCATGGTGGTGGTGAGCAGGGCCGACAGCCCCACGATCTGCGGTCTGTGCTCCCGGATCGCCGCCACGAAACGTTCCGCCGGGACGTTGGTGCCCAGGTCGATGACGTTGACGTTGGCGCCCTTCCACATCACCGAGACCAGGTTCTTGCCGATGTCGTGCAGGTCCCCTTCCACTGTGCCGATGACCGCGGTGTACTTCGGGGCGATGCCGGCCGCCAGGAGCCACGGCTCCAGGACGGTCATGGCTTCCTTCATGGCCCGGGCGGCGATGAGCATTTCCGGCACGAAGATCTCGTTGTTCTTGAACTTCTCGCCCACCTCGGCCATGGCCGGCACCAGCGCGTTGTCCACCAGCGCGCCGGGGCTCACCCCCTCCTCCAGCGCCTGGATGGTCAGGGCCTTGGCTTCCTTCCGGTTTCCCGATGCAACCGCCTTGGAGAGGGCTTCCAGTGTCGACACGTTGGCTCCTGATGGATGTCTGGTTGATCCTTCAATGCTATCCAGAAGCCCCGCCGGCCCGATTGGACTCCTGGACCTGATTTTGGGATTTTGGGACTTTGGCGCGTTTCCCGGTCCCGCGCCCGGGGGCCTACAGACCGTATTCCGCCGGCAGGTACTTGTCCGGATCCACCAGCGCCTGCTGCTGCTCGATGAAGGCGCCTTCGTCGTCCGGCAGGGCATCCAGCTGCCGGCTCATGCGGTCCAGGAAGCCGATCTCCCGCTGGGGGATCTGCAGGTTGCCCGTGGCCAGGCCCGAGCGCAGGGCGGCGATGGCGGTGCGGGCGGCGGCGATGCCGGCGTGGTAGTAGTCGGGCTCGGCCACGATCGCCCGGGCGATGGCGATGACGTTGTCCGGCGTGAGCACCCAGGCCTGGGGGTCGAGGGTGGCGTCGGAGTCCACCAGCCAGCGGCGCAGGGTCAGGGCGGAGGCCTTGCCTTCGGCCAGGGCCCGGTTCATCAGGCGGCAGTCGTAGATCAGCTGTTCCATGTAGACGGTCGGCGCGGGGCCGCCCAGCAGGCGGATGTCCTGCACCGATTCGTTCGACCAGAGATCGGCGTAGGCGGCGGCGATGTTGCCCAGAGGGCTCAGGTGGGCGCAGGCGGAGGTCTTGCCCTCCATGGACATGGGGAAGCCGGTGATGGCCTTGAGATACGGGTTCTCGTAGCCGCAGTCCTTGCCCGGGCCGACCAGGCCGTGCTCGTAGCCCACCAGGGTCCGCACCGCGGTGATCGCCCGCACCACCGCGGCGAACACCCGCGGGATCATCTTCTGTTCGGCCAGGACCATGGCTGTGTTGCCGAAGCCGCAGGCGGTGTCGCCGGCGCAGACCACCCCGTGCTTGCTGGCGATGCTGTCCAGGGTCTTCCACAGGAACGCCATGTCCCGGGCGCCCAGCACGCACAGGGAGAAGATCACCTGGCCCAGGTCGCACTGCATCAGGGCCTCGTCGTGCAGTTCCTTGCCGCCCACCGATTCGATGCTTAGCAGTTCGGCCCCGGCCGCGGCCGAGAGCTCGAACAGCTCCAGCATGCGCTCCCAGTGTTCGCCGGAGCGCATCACCGGCGGCCGGGAGAACTCGCGGTTGTCATTGGGAGTCATGCGCAGGACGGACTTCAGGCCGTGCTCCCGGTGCGCCAGTTCCATGGCGTCCAGCAGGATCTGGGCGATCTCCATGCCGATGGCCGGGGTGGCGGTCATCGGCGGCACCGTCTCGAACTCGATGACCACTCCGGGCGCCTGCAGCTCGGCGGCGCGCTTGAGGGCGCCGCTGATGATGTCGCGGTAGTGCCGGGTCACCGCGGGCAGGGTCGCGGTGGTGACCTCCATGGGCGGCAGGGTGAAGTTGAGCTCGGGATAGACCAGGCCGCCGCCGATGGTGAGGCCGCGGCGGGTGAGCAGGGGCCTGGGGGCGGTGCCGAACAGGAGATCGTCGGGGTTGTCGATGGCGAGTTTGCGGTATTTCATGGGCTTCCGATCAGGGCACGCGGGGCGGCGCGGTAGACAGGACGAGGCCTGCTGGAGGTCTGGTTGATCGGTCAAGGCTATCCAAGGGGCTCGCCGGCCTGATTGGACTCCTGGATCTATTTTTGGGATTTTGATGCGGTGGAGGGCCCCGGCTCCTGCAGCCGCCGTTTCCGGTAGTCCCCGGGGGTCTCCCCCAGCCGCTTGTGGAACACCCGGGAGAAGTAGCTCTGGTCGCTGAAGCCGCACTCCTGCGCGATTTCCGCCAGGCTGGCGCCGGAGTGGACCAGGGCCTGGCAGGCGTGCTCCACCCGCACCCGGGCCAGGCACTCGGTGAAGGACCAGCCGGTCTTGAGCCGGATCAGCCGGGAGAAATGGCTCGGGGACAGGCCGGCGGCCCTGGCCACCTCCTCCCGGCCCACGTCTCCGGAGAAATGCGCTTCCATGTACTGCAGGGCCCGGACCAGCTGCACCGAGTTCGGGTGCCGGGTGTTGGCGCCGATGGCGTCGATCAGCTGTTCCAGCATCTCGCAGAGCCAGGCGGCCAGGGCCTCCTGGTCGTTGACTTTGGCCAGTTCGGTGAGGGAGAGGTAGTTGAGCCCGAGGATCTGCGCCGGGTCGCCCCCCGCCTGCACCGCGGCCCGCACCATCATCACCACCAGTTCCAGGGCCAGGCTCTTGAGCAGCTCGGTGCGGGACTGGCCGAGCATGTAGATGGCGGTGAGCACCCGGTTGATCACCTGGCGGGCCTGGGCCTTTTCGCCGCGCCGGATCGCCGCCAGCAGTTCGGGTTCCTCCATCAGGTAGATGCTTCGGATATCGTCGTGCAGCCGGTGCTTCAGCGAATGGATCGCCTCGGCCTTCTCCCGTTCCCGGTGGGCGGCGGCGCGCCGTTCGGCCAGCAGGGCCCCGTTGGCAAGGTTGTGGTCCAGGGCCAGTTCCAGCAGGGCCCGGCAGGCGTGGCCGATGCGCTGGTCCAGACTGCCCGCCACCAGCGGCCGGCGAAGTTCGCCGCCCAGGGCCAGCAGGCCGCCCAGCAGCCGCTGGTTGCGCATGACCGGCACCGCCCACGCGAGCCGCCCCCGGCTGTCGCAGCTCACGCACGGCTCGCCCCAGCGCAGGGCCTCGCTCAGCGCCAGGGCCCGGGTCTCCGGTCCCACCTCGGCGCCCGCGGCGGGGCGGGTGCCGGGACCCAGGTAGCGGCCGTCGGCCGCGATGGCGACCAGCGGGAACCCGGTCAGCCGCCGGTAGTCCTGGGCGAGCGCCGGGAAACCCTCCTCGCCGAGCATCCGCAGGCACTCAGCGTCGTCGGTCGCGGGCGGGGCAGGGCTCTTGGGGCGCATGGCTGAAGTGAGTGTACACCGCAGGCCGGGATATTTGCGGTTGACAGCCGTCCGGGCGGGGGTCCATTGATACCATCGTTTCGATACCACGGGTCGAACCAGGGACTATCGTAGAATGGTGCCCATGGCCAAGCCCCGCGTTTCCCCTGATCTGCTCAAAACCATCGCCACGGTGGTGGGGAGTCCGGCGGTCGCCGCCAAGCCCAGGGAAGCCAACCCCCGCACCGGCGCCACCGAGAAGCAGAGCATCCGCCCGGCCCGCACCGCCATCGCCCACCAGCGCGGTGGCAACAAAGGCAAGTGAAGTGGGCTGATGGTCGGATCCGTTTGAATTACCTATTCATTCAACCTGGATCTCGGCCTGGGTTCCTCTGCCCACCCCCTGGCCAGTGACGCAGCGCACCACCACCTTCCCTCGGCCCGCCTGGGTGAACAGGCCCACCGCCGCCATGGGCTGCGGCCCGGTGCGCCCCTGGCCCTCCACCCGGTCGGCCAGGCTGCCGTCGGCGTTGAGGAAATCCACGACATAGTCGATGGGGCGGCTGGCCGGTTCGCGATGGATGGTGGTGGCGGGCACGCTGAACCGGACGGTGAGGGGCTGGTTGCGGCGGGCCGGCGGGCATTCCAGCGTGATCCTGCCCAGCTGGTCCCGCAGCCGCAGCCCGCTGCTCAGTTCCGCCACACAGGGGCCGGTCGAGACCCGGATCACCGCACCGTCGCCGTAGGAAAGGCTCCGCGGGGCCTCCAGCGTGGCGTGGCCGGGGCCCTGGGGGCCGGGCATCCCGTCCCGCAGCAGGCCCCAGCGGATCTCGCCCTGGCCCGGCGCCCCGGCTACCGTGGTCAGGGTCGCGTCCTCGGCCACCCATTGCCGCACCGCGTGGTTGCCGGTGTCGGCGATGAGGCAGCCGCCGGGGCTCCAGAGGATGCTGGCGGGATCGTCCAGGCAGGGGCCGGCCAGGGCCGCCAGCCGGCGCTCCGGTTCGCCGTCCTGCACATCCTGGCTTCCCGGCTGGTCGACCTGGCCCAGGACCGTGGTCACCTGGCCGTCCGGGAGGCTGACCCGGCGCACCGCGTGGCCGTCCAGCACCAGCAGGGCCGGGCCGTAGCCCAGCAGGGGCTCGAAGGCCATGCCCTTGAGCCGGGTGAAGCGGGCGTCCGGCCCCTGGCCGTCCCGGGAGCCTGGGAACTGGGGGTCCGGCGCCCCGGCCAGGGTGGTCACCCGGCCCCCGGGAGCCACTTTGCGGATGGCCCGGTTGCCCCGGTCGGCGACGTAGAGGTTGCCGCCGGTGTCCATGGCCAGGCCCTGGGGGTCGCTGAAGGCGGCCCCGGCGCCGGTGTCCGCGTCCCGGTTGCCGGCCTGGCCCGGGGTCCCGGCCAGGGTGGCCACCCGGCCGTCCTCGCCGATCCGCCGGACGCAGTGGTTGCCGCTGTCGGCCAGCAGGCACTCCCAGGCGCCGCCCCAGGTTTCCAGGGCGGCCAGATGGGTGGGGCCGCGGAACCGGGCCTCCTGGAAGGCGCCGTCCTGGTGGCCGGGCTGGTCCGGCCGGCCGCACAGGGTGGTCACCCGGCCGTCCTCCCCCACTTCCCGGATCACGTGGCTGCCGGCATCGGCCACCAGGGTGCGCAGCCGGAGCCGGCCGGCCTCCCGGTCCTCCAGCTGGACCAGCCCGAACGGCTCCCGCAGCCGCGCCGACAGCCCCGCGGCGTCCGCGTGCCCGGCCCCGGCCAGGGGGTTGCCGGCCAGGGGCAGCAGCCCGCGCAGATGCAGCGGGAACCGCTGCATCTGGCTGCGCCAGCGGCTCTTCCCGGGCAGCCGCTGCAGCGCCTCCACGGTGAAGCCGTCCACCCGGCCGCGGAGGGTGACTTCCAGGGCATCCAGCCCGGTGACATCCCGTCGCACCACGTTGTCCCCTTCCCGGTAGGACAGCAGCTGGGCCTGGGCGCCGGCCGCGGGCTGCCACCGCAGCGTGATCGGCAGCCCGTAGCCGGCGTAGTGGAACAGCGGGTCCAGGCCCTGGCCCTGCACCAGCCGCTCCATCTGCTCCAGGTCGACCGGGCGCAGGCCCTCGTCCCTGCTGCCGGGCCCGCTCCAGACCAGCAGCCGGGGCTGCCCGATGGGCGGGTAGACGAACCGGGGCGCCCGGCCGGCAGTGGGATCCCAGGGCTCCACCTGGGCCTCCGGCCCGAACCGCTCGCCGGTGGCCAGGTCCAGGAACGGCAGGCCGCCCGGGAACGGCTCCAGCCAGTCCGGGCCGAGGGCCTGGGCGATCACGGCGAACGGATCCTGGGGCAGCAGCAGGATCTCCGCCTCGCCCCACTCGCCGGATTCGTCCCGGGCCTCGGCGCGGAGCCGCACCAATTGGGGATCGTCCACGGACGGCGGGGCCTGGTAGAGCCCGGTGGCCGGATCCAGCGCGCCCGGAGCGTCGTCCAGGAGACGCCAGCGCCACGGGGCCGGGCCCTGGCCTGGCCCGCCTGCCATCCGGGCCTTCAGGGTCAGCGTCCGGCCCGGCAGCAGGGTGGAACTGCGGGGGGCCACCACCACCTGGGCCTGGAGGGCGGCGAAGCCCAGGCCCAGCAGCAGGAGCTTGATCAACGGGACGGACATGGCTTCCTCCGGGCGGCGCTGCCTCCAAGGTGGGGCGATGGCCGCCGAGGTTACATGCCCATCAGGTGGTCCGCGACCCCCGGGGCTCCCCCGCTTGCCCGGAACGGATCAGCGGTCCGGAGCCGCCATCGCCTCGGCCAGTCCCTGGAGCAGGCCGGCGCCCTCGCCACGGAAGGTGCTGCCGTGCATGGTCGCCAGGGTCCGGGGACCGAGCGCGGCCAGCCGGGCCAGGGTGGTCCGGGCCTTGTCCAGGCAGGAGAAGTAGCCCATCCCCGTGCGCATGCCCTCGCTGGGGCCGAGGATGTCGCCTTCCGTCACCGGCGGGAGCCCCGCGCCGGGCTGGGTGAACAGATCGCCGCACAGCAGGGTCCGGGTGGCGGACTCCCAAAGCAGCCCGGCGTCCCAGCCGTGGGGCACATGCGGCGTATCGATCCAGCGGACCCGGTGCCGGCCCAGATCAAGCTCCTCGCCGTCCGCCAGGGCCTGGGGCGGCCGGTCGGCCATGTCCCCCACCGACACCATGGCGCCAATCCGCCCGCACAGCGGTACGGCGCCCGGAGCCAGGGCGAGCAGGGAATTCATCGCCCCGCACTCGTCCGCCTCGAAATGGGAGAAGCTCAGGTAGCGCAGCGAGGACACCGGCAGCACGGTCTCGATCGCGGCCCGGGTGGCTTCGAACAGGCCGCGGGGGCCGGTGTGGAACAGCAGGGGCGCCGCATCCCGGATGAGGATCTGATTGAAGGTGAAGCCGCCGGGAATGGCGGGGATGGGCACCGAGGTGCTGATGCGGTAGATTCCATCGGCGATTTCGTCAACGCGGGTGGTCATGGGCAGCCTCATGGGGGTTGGGTGGTTTGCGACCACCAAAAATAAGTCATGACCCCTATGAGTCAATGGCTCATTTCCATCGGGGACACCCATGCGATTCGCCCCAGGCATCGCCCCGTCTGGAACCGGGCCATGCCTGGGGCGGAGGGTCTACTTGGCGTTCTTGGGCGTGCCGTCCGGCTTCAGGAACTTGTCCGGGTTGGCCTTGAGCTGGTCGGGGCAGCCCATGCAGCAGGTCCGGTATTCCTGGCCGCGCACCACCACCACGGGGCTCTTGGCGTCGACCTTGCCGCCCAGGACCGGGCAGACGGTGTTGGTGGCGGGTTTGGGGGCGGCCGCGGCGGCCACGGCGAGGGCGAGGGCGAGGATCAGCTTCTTCATGGAACCTTCCTTTTCAGGTGCGCGGCGTAAGGGAAAACCGGAGGACCGTCACCGCGGTCCGGCCTCCGGGGTCTGGGTTCAAACGGCGGGCAGGACCCCGGTGACGGGGCCTTCGGCCACTTCGTGGCGCTTCCAGAGGTAGTACACCGCCGGGTAGACCATCAGCTCCAGCAGGAAGCTGGTGGCCAGGCCGCCCACCATGGGCGCGGCGATCCGCTTCATCACGTCGGCGCCGGTGCCGGTGGACCACATGATCGGCAGCAGGCCCATGAAGGCGGCGCAGACGGTCATGGCCTTGGGCCGCACCCGCTTGACCGCGCCGTGGATGATGGCCTCCACCAGGTCGCCGGTGGTGTTCAGCAGCCCGGCGGCCCTGGCCTCGTCGTGGGACAGGTCCAGGAACAGCAGCATGAACACCCCGGTCTCGGCGTCCAGCCCGAGCAGGGCGATCAGGCCGACCCAGACCGCGATCGACATGTTGTAGCCCAGCAGCCACATCAGCCAGAACGCGCCGATGGCCGAGAACGGCACCGCCATCATCACCAGCCCGGCCTTGAAGCCGCTCTTGGTGTTGGCGTAGAGCAGCCCGAAGATCAGCACCAGGGTGATGGGCATGATCAGCTTGAGCCGCTCCTTGACCCGGATCATGTTCTCGAACTGGCCGCTCCAGGTCAGGCTGTAGCCGGCCGGGAGCTTGAGCTCCTGGTCGATGGCGGCCTTGGCGTGCTTGACGTAGCTGCCCACGTCCACTTTGGACGTGTCGAAGTCCACCAGGACGTAGCCGTCCAGCATGGCGTTCTCGTCCCGGATCATGGCCGGGCCGTTGACCAGCCTGAGGTCGGCGATCTCGGCCATGGGCACCGTGCTGCCGTTGGCCAGCGGCACCAGCACCCGGTTCAGGGCGTCGATGGACTCCCGGTAGTCCCGGGCGTAGCGCACGTTCACCGGGTAGCGGGCCCGGCCGTCGAAGATGGTGGTCTGGTTGTCGCCGCCGACGGCGGTCATCACCAGCATGTTCGCCTCCTCGACGCTGAGCCCGTAGCGGGCCAGCTGGTCCCGCTTGAGCTGGAAGTCCAGGAAGTAGCCTTCGGCGGTGCGCTCGGCCAGGGCGCTGCGGGTGCCGGGCACCTTGCCCAGGATCTGCTCGGCCTGCACGGCGATGTCCTGGATCACCTTGAGGTCGGCGCCGTTGATCTTCAGGCCCACCGGGGTGCGGATGCCGGTGGCCAGCATGTCGATGCGGGCCTTGATCGGCATGGTCCAGGCGTTGGGGATGGCCGGCAGCTGCACCGCCTTGTCCAGGTCGGCGACGATCTCTTCCTCGGTGAGCCGGTCGCGCCAGAACGGGCGCAGCCCGGCCTTGAGCCAGTCCGGAGCCCAGGAGCTGAACCAGCGCGGCTTCACCCGCCACTGCTCCTCGGGCTTGAGCTGGATCACCGTCTCCATCATGGAGAACGGCGCCGGGTCGGTGGCGGTGTCGGCCCGGCCGGCCTTGCCGAACACCCGCTCCACCTCGGGCACGGTGCGGATCA
>Ga0316217_10000314_pt1 | contig 70672 bp, 57 predicted proteins | sample 1anoAmetaG_FD_203633 | JGI IMG/M metagenome (GOLD analysis project Ga0316217, IMG submission 203633) | Freshwater microbial communities from Trout Bog Lake, Wisconsin, USA - 1anoA | ecosystem: Environmental > Aquatic > Freshwater > Lake > Hypolimnion/Profundal zone | place: USA: Wisconsin... | reverse complement strand
GCCTCCCTGCTACACGGGACTTACAACATCTCCATGATGGCAGGGAGGCTCACTTTTTCAAAACGACCATTGGACGGTCTTGGCCTTTAGGCGGTTGGGTTAACGCTGCTCAAGCGTACCGGCTCCAATTGCCCATCCAAACGCCGCCTAAAGGCGGGACTACGAACGGCCTCCGGCCAAATGCAATTGCCCTGCCGCAAGGGTGATCATCCAGGCCTAAAACCGCCTCGACCCCTTGCCCCCTCGACCCCTTCATAAGGTGATCATCAATGCATTTTCAACCCAAAAACGCCGGTGGCGGTGATCATCTATGGCCGCCGGCGGGTGATCAACGTCCAACGTTCGGCTCATGTACGATCAATGGTGCCGAGCGACTGTCGTTGGATTGATAGACGCTCGCGTGGTTATGCGAACTGCGCATAACCACGGCACCCAGCACCACAAGTCGTCCATGAGCCCAACGTTCAACAGGCTCTGTTGAAATCCTCCCCGGGCGTGAGCACTTACCAGCCGCAGGCGGGTGGGATTACGCAACTCGTCGGTCCCGACGCCGCCTAAAGGCGGGACTCCAAACATTCGTCTTTCCGGCGTCCACTCGTCACTTACAACGGGGCTATTGGTGTGCCGTGGCAATTGCCTGGCCGCCAATCCGCAGACGCGCGCGGCTCTCGGCGGGTTCCAGCAGTTCCACCCAGCCATCGGCGGCGCGGATTTCGCGTTCCACCGCGAAGAGTGCGGCCGTTTGGAATTCGACGCGCACCGTGCCGTCGGGCGCGGCATGGCGTTTCTCCTTGGTGGACCATTGGCGGTCCCGAATGAACAGCGGGGCATCTTTGCCGATGCGCAACACCACCCGCACCGGATCTCCGGTGGATTGCAGGCCGTCAAAGGCATCGGCCAAGTAGTACTGCATGAAATTCCGCGGCGTGTGGAAGGGGGTGTCGGTACATTGGGCGGCGGCGATGCGGAAAAGGGCAAAGGTCAGCACCTGCTCCCGCAGGTGGCAATAGGCCACCAGGATCCAATGGCGGTCGCGCATAATCAGGCCATAGGGGTCCACGGTGCGGGTGGTCTGTGCGCCGCCGTAGCCGTCGGTGTATTGGATCTGCATGCTTTGGCGGGCTTCCAGGCACAACAGCAGCACATCCCACACCTGCGGCCGGATGGGCGGGGCCACCGGCCCGGTGAAATGCACACTTTTCATCATGCGGGCAAAACGCGTGGCGTGCTCCGGCGGCAACGTGGCCAGCAGGTCTTCGTAGAGTTGCCCAATCCGCGCGCTCACCGGCGTGCCTTCAAAACCCGCCGCCGCCCGCAAAGAAAACAGCAGCGCCCGCCGATCGGCGGTACTGACCAGCGTGGCCGGAATTTCCGCCACGGTCCGCGTATAGTGCCAGGTCTGGGCGGCCGGGTCATATTCCAGCGGCAGGCGCTCGGCATCCCGCAGCTTCACCAAATCGCGCCGAATGGTACGCTCCACACACCCCCACCGGGCGGCCAACTCGCTGGCCACCACCCGCTCCTTGCCCGCCAGCAGCCGGTGGAGTGCAATACGCCGTTGCTGGGGTGTCATATCCGTCATGGCTCAGGCTCCGTTGGGTAAGTGGCAGATACATAATACTCGCGGCCCCCCATCCGGCCTCAATACTTCGGCTCCCACCGGTGGGCATAAAACAGCGAATCGGTGGCGCGCGGGCCGATCATGTGGACCCAGATGGCAATCGTGGGGCTGGCCTGGCGGTACAGGTGCAACAAGTGTTCGGCCACCGCCAGTTGCTGGGTGATGTTGGCTTCGATGGCCCGGGTGTTGTGCGCCGGCAGCAGGGCTTGATGCACGTAACTCCAGCGCGGGTCCAGGCGCACCAGCAGGTTATGCTCCGCCCAGTCGATCGGATAGCCGTGCACCAGGCCCTCCCGGGTGTGCGGCGGATAAAACCAGAAGCAAATAAAGCGATCCTTGACCACCAGCGCATCGGCGGCGGCATCGCGGAACAGGGTGGCGTGCTGCTGGTCGATGGCGGGCACCGGGCCATCGTTGCGGGCGCAAAATGCCTTGCGCCCCCGCACATCATAGATGCCGATATGCGGATAGCCGGCCGTCAGTCCCGTACGGACCTTGTCCAGGTCGACATCCAGCGGTTTGCGTCGGGTCATGCGCAGGCACGCGTACACCGGCGGCGGGCCGGTGTTCCTCCGGCTACTCCCGGTCGTACTTCAGGACGCTGTGCACATCATACTTGCCGAAACGTTCCCGGCCTTTGAGGAAGCTCAGTTCGATCAGGAAAGAAATCCCGACAATCTGGCCGCCCAGGCCTTCGACCAGTCGGCAGCAGGCATCCATGGTGCCGCCGGTGGCCAGCAGGTCGTCGACCATCAGGCAGCGCTGCCCGCGGTCAATGGCATCGCGATGGATCTCCAGCGTGTCCTGGCCGTACTCCAGGTCGTAGGTCAGCGCCACCTTGGCGGCGGGCAGTTTGCCCGGCTTGCGTACCGGCACAAACCCGCAGGACAGCGCCTGGGCCACCGCGGTGCCAAAGATGAACCCGCGGGACTCGGCCCCAACGACCACCTGGATATTCTTCCCGCGGAACGGATTGGCCATCATTTCCACCGTCAGCGCCAACCCGGCCGGGTCGCGCAGCAGCGGGGTGATGTCCTTGAAGACAATCCCCGGCTTGGGGAAATCCGGCACGTCACGAATCAACTTCTGCAATTCCAACATGGGACCTCGATTGAAAGCTGTGAAGGGGCCTATTAAACAACGCCGGGCTTTCCCTTGCAAATGAACAGTGTCACGCCTTCGGTGGCCAGGGGCACTTCCTGGAGCACCGGCAGACGGGCCTGCCGCAGCAGCGCCCGCCATTCGGCCACCTCCAGCAGCGGGCTGTTGGACAGGCCCTGGAGCAACGTCATCTCCGGGGCATAAAAGGTTTTGGCGAACCGTGCGCCGGCGCACGGCTCGGCCAGCAGCAGCGTGGCCGCCGGGAAATTTTCCGCAATGCGTGCGAGCGCCTCGACCAGGCCGGGCGCATCGTGCCGGGCCGTCGGGGTAAATACGCCGCAGGCGATCAGGCAGTTGAATTGCTCCCACAGTTGCTGCGACACGCTGACGCGTTCGAGCGCCAGCCGCGGATTGGCGCACACCTCGACCGCATTGGCGCCGACCGCCAGCAGGCGTTTATCCAGGCCGGCGGCGGTGATGGCGTCGTTGGCCTGGCGCACCAGCATGCCATCGTCGCAGATACCCACGCCGACCACTTTGGCAGCGCGGCGCGCCAGTTCCACCAGCAGCGTACCGCCGCCGCAGCCCAGGTCCAGCACATGCGTGGCCCCCTGTTTAATGGCCGCACTGATGAGGGCCGGATACACCTCGGCGGCATAGCGCTGGCTCTGCGCCTGCCACCACACATCGCCGCGCCGATGCACCTTGGTGCCGTAGACCTTCAAGCCGGCCAGCAGATGTTCGAGCGCCTGGGTGACACCCTCGTAGGCCCGTAGATGCTCCAGCACGCCGTCATCATATTGGAGCACCGCAGCGCAGGCGGGCGTCAGAAATACGCGATCCTTTTTCACCCGCAGCAGGTCCTGCTGCACCAGGTAGGCCACCAAGGCCTGCAAAGTCGGTTCAGAGATATTGACCTGGCGTGCAAAGGCAACGGGGTCCAGACCTTCGTCCTGTTGTTCAATGGCGGAGAGCACCCCGGCGTGCTTGAGCGCCCAGAAGGCCAATAAGGTCAGGTGCCCGGCGGCCAGTTTCTGTGTCACTTCATGGGCCAGGGTCTTTTTGGGTCCGTCAAAAAGCGCCACGAATACTCCTTGTGTCTAACGCCATGTTGCTACGGTATCGCGCCGGGGCCGGAATGGAAAGGGGCGGGAACGGACGATCGGGTGATCGAGCCATTGATAAGGAATCGGCCCGAAATATTTTCCGGCATTCTTGACGAACGTTCAACGTCCAACGCTCAACGTCCAACATCCAATGAAACGGCTTCGTTCAACGTTTAACGTTGAAAGTTGGACGTTGAACGTTTGCTCTAAATCGGGAAGTTATTTCGCTCTCATCCCTAAGCCGATGATCTGCGGCCTCAATGGCCCGATGGCCCGATGGCTCAATGACCCGCTGGCGCAACCGCCCAATGGCCATCGGCCGACCAGACAATGTGCACGCAACCGTGCGCGGAACTGCACTGTCGTATCGGGCTTGCGGGGGCGGGGGAATCCGGGAGTTCTTCTTCCGGAAGAGATAATTCATCCGGTTCCACGTCCGGACCGTCGTGTATCAGAAGTTCCGGAGCGTGCGCCGCGGCCAGGGTTTGCCACAGCGGAAGATCCGGGCCGCCGGAACCGGGCAGGAACAGGAGGGTGGCCGGCGGCGGTCCGGCCAGGAACGGAGTCAGCGGCGTGCTTTGCCGCGGGCCGGCGATCAGAATCGAGCCGGTTGGTCCCGTGGTCAGGCGCAGGATGAGGCTCTTTTGGACATATGGCAAATCGGGGCGCGGTTCCGGCGGTGGCCAGAGCACGGAACCCAGAATCTGTTTTCCCAGCGCGATGCGTCCGCCGGCCGAAAGCAGTTCCAGCGGCAAGTCGCGTGGCAGAAGGTCGGCGGCGGCAAACCGTGCGGGATCCCACGCGGGCCCCAGGACGTGCCGCGGATGCCACACCGCCGCCAGATCGCCCAAAGCGCCGGCATGCGCCTGATCGAGGCTGGTGCACAGCACCATATCGATATGGCCGATCCCGGTGCGGCGCAGAAACGGTTCGAGCACGCGCGCGGTAAACTGCGCACTGCCGGCGCCGGCGTTAACCAGGAACACCCGGTCCCCGGCGGTGCGGACGACCAGGCAGGCGCCATGGGGCACTGCCAGGTGCCACATATCGAGCGCCGGCCGCGCGGCGCTGGTCCCGAAAAAGGCCGCCAATAAAGGCAGCGGAAGACTCAGGGCCAGGATCATGGTGGCACGCGACAGGTGGAGCGCGGGGCGCACCAGCCATAGCACGACCCCCGCATACAGCAGCACCACCACGGCGGCGCGGGGACCACGATAACCGCCAGGGGCAGTGCCGCCAGGTGTTTCATCAGCCACACCAGGCCAAGGGTCCAGCGGACCGTCAGGGTGGTGGTCAGCGCGGCGGCCCACGTGCCGGCCAGCGCGGCCAGCAGTTCCACCAGCGTCAGCAGGATGCCGACCATGACCACCGGCACCACCAGCACGCCCAGCAACACCGCCAACGGATTGATTTGATTGAAATGGAAGGCCACCAGCGGCATCGACAAGAGCGTCCCGACGGCATTGACCACCACGGCGGTGGAACCGAGGCGGAGCACTTGATACTTCAGCCGCGCCCCGGTGGTGCCCCGGGCCCGCGCCAGGGCGGCACGGCGCTCCAGAAATCCCGCCAGCACCACCCGGTGCACCCGCGGCACCAGCGTGATAAGCCCCGCGGTGACCACAAAGCTTAATTGCAGGCCGGCATCAAAGATGTCCGCCGGACGACCGGCCAGCACCACCAGGAGCGCCCCGGCCAGCAGATTCAGGGCCACCGGCGCCCGGCATAACACGGCCGCTATTAAGACCAGCCCCACCGCCAGGCCCGCGCGCAGCACCGGCGGCCCACAGGGCGTGGCCAGGATGTACAGCCCCACCAGCAGCGCCACCACGCAGGAGCGCAGACGCGGGCGCGGAATAATCCAGCGTAACACCGCCCAGAGCACCCCGCTGATCAGGACGATGTGGAACCCCGATATGGCCAGCAGGTGGGCGGCCCCACCGGCGGCAAACGCCCGCCCGATATCGCTGATTGAACTGTCGCGATGCCCCAGCAGCAAGGCGACCATGGTGTGGCCGGCGGCGGCATCGGCACGCCCCGCATACCCCAGCAATTGCGCCCGCAGGTGCAGCCGGAACCACTGCACCAGCCCTTGGGGCGTAATCCCCCCGGCGGTGAGCGCCCGGACTTGTCCGGGCAACTTGACCTGCAACACCGTAAAGATGCCCGCGCCGCGCAGATAGGCCGCGCCATCAAATTCACCCGGGTTGGCGGGCGGAGCCGGCGCGGCGCCCAGGGCCAAGAGTTCCAGACGCTGCCCCGGAGCAATGGCGACGCCATGGGGCACGCGTACCAGCACGTTTCCGGCGGCCGGTATCCACCCGCGGGTGGACTCCACGGCATCCACGCGTCCCACGAACTGCTGGAAGGCCGTGGTATCCGCGGTGGGAACGACCGCGTTATCCGGCGCCGTAAGGGTGGTGAGGCGACAGGTGATCAGCCGTGGTTGCGGCGATGGCAGGAAACGTGCAATGTGTGTTGCCGGCCCATAGCGCTGCGAGCCTTGATAGACCGTGGCGCCGGCGGCGACCACCGCCACGCACAAACCCATCGGCGCCATGCCGGGCCAGCGCCATTCCAGCAGCCACCAGCTCAACAACGTACCGGCCAGCAGCAGCAGGCAAAGCCCGGCGGCGGGATCCGCCATCCGTCCCAGGGCCACACCACCGGCAAAGAGTGCTGCCACGGGTACCAACGGATGCAAAGCCATGAATCTTGCCGCAAGCATATGTAAATCATGAACGAGAACCGCGTTGGCGTCAATATTCGCATAAACGTTCGCAACGCCGTATGATCATGTGCGTTATACATGTAACGTGGCAGTTCGTCGGAAGTATGGACGGCAAAGCGTATGGCGACGATGAGCCGATACTTGCAACAGCGCCGGCTACGGGGATCATGACGGTCCCGCGGTGCGCTTTCTTCTCTACAGCTTGGTAAGGAAAAAGATGACCCTCAAAGCAACACTCACCGTGGCCGCCCTCAGCGCCCTGCTGACTTGTTCGGTACGCCTGTGCGCCGGTGATCCCGGCGATCTTTTCTCCGACATACCCTATGCCGACAAGGTTGGCGCCTCGCCGGTCACCCATCAGGAGGATAGCCTCAAGCCTTACAAGCCGGCGGCACCCGCCCCCCTCGCCCCCCTCGCCCCCGCGGCCCCCCCTGTCGTCTCACCGCCGCTACCGCAGGAGCCCCCTGCGGCCACTCCCATAACCCAGCAGACCCCAGCCACAGATAAAGCCACGCATGGCGCGCCGATCTGGCTGCCCTACGCACAGATGGTGCAGGCCCCCCTGCTGCCGCTGGCCGACAAGCAACGCTTTGACACCAATGATGCCGCCATCCTCAGTGCCGCGCTCAAGGGTTCGCCAGAAGCGCAGCGCACGGCGTCCGATCGGCTTTTCCGCCGGGCCAACCGGGCGGAAGATGCGCCCAAACTCCAACGGTACCTGTATCTCCATGCACTGGGCCTGGCTATTCGGGCGAAAACGCCGATCGCGGATCGTGAGAAAAAAGCCCGCGCCGTCCTGCCGCTGCTCGAAGAACGCTCCCTGGCTGTCGCCCAGACCCGGACGGAATGCCTCGAAAGCCTGGCCACGGGGGGAAGCGTGACGCCGTCACTGTCCACAGTCCTGGCCCATGCCTATGCGACCTTGGCCGAATTACAGGTCCAAACCGGCTATCCCAAAGAAGCCGCGGCCAGCCTGGACAACGCACGCAAATGGCTGGAACCCAACCACCCGGCCCTGCTGACGGCACAACTGTCGGCCACCAACGACTGGGTCAAGCGCGCCGAAACGGCGGCGGCCGAACTGGCAACTCTCAAAGCCAAGCTCCAGAACAATTCCCGGGATAACGCCGCCAATACCGAACTGGCCATGATCCACCTTGGTCTTTATGGCGATCTGGGCAAAGCGTTGGGATTTGCCCTGGATTCCGACAAGCCTGAATTGCAGAAATTAACGCAGCGAGCCAAGGATCTGAACCTCGAGACGCTGACGGCGGACTCCGTTGCCGATGCCCAGAAATCGTTGCCGGTTATTGCCGCCATGGTCGATCTGGCGAAATCCGCCGTCGGGCCGGATCGCTATCTCATTGCATACCATGCCAAATATCGCCTTGATGAGTTGACCGCCATGTTGCCCAAGGAAGATGTCAGCAACCTGACCGCGGCCCTGAAAAAGATCTCGGACAAGATCACCGACAAACTCGATCCCTACGAGAGCTTAAGCAAACTTGACAATACCAAGCCGGGCGATCTGAGCACCGACCCCAGCAGCGCCAAGAAATCCAACGGTTCCAATACTGGGTCGGGTAACTATGACGGCGTGGTGGTCGTTGGCCGGGGCAATGGCAACGGCAACGGCAACGGAAACGGCGGAGGTGGCGGTGGCCGGCACGGCGGACGGCGTTAAGCTTGCGCTTACCGTTTGAAATACGGATTGCGCGGCAAGGCATTGGAGCCTTGCGCCATGCGGGCTTTGCTCTGTTCCTGGAGCTTTAACAGCGACGCGGGATCCGCCGCCGTGGCCAGCGGGGCGGCCGGCCGGCGAATCTCGGCCAGCAAACGCAGCCCTTCCCGGGCTTCGCGCTCGTAAAGCTGGTCGCGCATGGCCGGGTCCTGCAACTCCGCCCCCAGGCCTTCCACTTGCTGCTGCACCGTAATGGCCTGCATAACCAGGGGCGACTCGCCGAGGACCGAAAGGAAATCCGCCAGGCTGCAATCCCCCAGCGTGGTGGCATTTTCCAGGTATTCCATCACCTTGCCCGCCAGCGGTCCCAAGCCATCGGGCGCAAAGAGTTCCAACGTCATGGCCTCGTGTACGCCGGTATAAGCGTTGGGCGCCGAAAGCAACGCCCCCAGAACGCGCGCCGCGACCGACTCGGCGCCCAGCAGGGACGGCGCCGCGGGAACCGCAACCGGCGGGGTACCTTCGGACGCCGCCGGGGCAGCCGATGCAGGGCGGCGCTGCTTGTGCAACAGGTCCTTGACCTCGTCATCGCTCAGGCCCAGCAGGTCGGATATTTTGCCGATCAAAAGGCCGCGCCGAATGGCATCCATCTCCTGGCCTTCCATGGCGGCGGCGGCAAAGTTGACGAAATTGGTCACCGCCAGGTGCTGGGCGCTCAGCGAATCATTGCCCTGGTAAACTTTCTGCATCCGACGCCATTGGTAGGTCATGGCATCGGTGGCCTCGGCGACCACCTGCCGGAAAGCCTCGCCGCCGTGACTCATGCAAAAATCGCATGGATCCTTGCCGTCGGGCACGCTGGCAATCTTGATATCCAGCGGCAGGCGGACGAAAAGTTCCATCGCCCGGTCCGCGGCACGATAGCCCGCATCATCGCTGTCAAATACCAGCACAATGTTCTGGCAGAAGCGGCGCAGGATATTGGCATGTTGCGGCGTCATGGCGGTACCGAGCGTCGCGACCACATTGCTGATGCCCGCCTGGTGACAGGCGATGACATCCATGTACCCCTCGACGATGACCGCCTGGTTGGATTTGATGATGGCCTTCTTGGCATGATTCAGGCCATAGAGTGCCTCGCTTTTGGCAAACAGGCGCGTTTCCGGGGAGTTGAGGTATTTCCCTTCGACCAGGTTGCCTTCCGGGTCGCGCCGTTCCTGGAGCACGCGCCCGCCAAAGGCAATCACGCGGTCGGTCGCGTCGACGATCGGGAAGATGACCCGGTTGCGAAACAGATCATACGGCGACCCGTCAGCCCGCGACTTAACCAGGCCTGCGGCTTCCAATTGTTCGCCGCTATAGCGCCCGCGTGCGGCATCCACCAGCGCGGTCCATTTATCCGGCGCCATGCCCAGGCGGAACTGTTGGAGCGTGGCCTCCGTCAGGCCGCGGCTGCGCAGGTAGGCCAGGCCTTCGCGGCCGGCCTCCAGGTGCAGCAGTTTTTCAAACATTCCACAGGCCCACTCGTTGATGCCGGCCACCTGTTCGCGCTGGGCGGAATCCTGGCTGCGGCCGCCGCCGCCGGGACCGCGTCCCGGTAACTCCGGCAGGGTGATGCCTTTTTTCTGCGCCAAAAAACGCAGGGCTTCGCCATTGGTCATCTTGTGGTAGAGCGTGACAAATTTGAACACGTCGCCGCCGGTCTGGCAGACGAAGCACCAGAAGATCTGCTTCTGCGGCACCACGTGCATCGACGGCCGCCGGTCTTCATGAAACGGGCAGAGGCCCACGAATTCCTTGCCGGCACGTTTGAGCGCCACATGCTCGGAAATCACATCGACAATGTCGGTGGCATCGCGCACTTTATTGAATATGTCACTCGAACCGGCCATAGGTCCTCGGTCGTTTTGCCGATGTACATCGTAGCCAGGCAGCCGGGCGGCAAGTTCCGATAAAAAGCCGTCTGCCTCCCCTTCCATATTTGGCGGGTTTTACTATGATACTTCATTCTAATTTACTTTTCAGGAGTCTAGACGCGTGGGCAAAAAAGCATTGATCACCGGCATTACCGGACAGGATGGCTCGTATCTGGCCGAGCACCTGTTGAGCTTGGGTTACGAAGTGCACGGTATTATCCGCCGCGTGGCTCTGGAAGATCCCACCCACCGCATGACGCGGGTGGCCAACATCCTCGGCCGCATCAAACTGCATTCCGGGACGCTCGAATCGTATCCGTCGCTGGTGCAGATCATGCAGAAGCTCCAGCCCACGGAAATCTATCACCTGGCGGCGCAATCCTTTGTCGCCGAATCGTTTGAGGATGCCTTCTCCACCCTTAACACCAACATCAACGGCACCCATTTCCTGCTGGCGGCCATGCATGCCGTCTCGCCCAATTCGCGGCTTTATTTCGCCGGCACCTCCGAAATGTTCGGCAAGGTCGTCGAGGTGCCCCAGAAAGAGACCACGCCCTTCCGCCCGCGCTCGCCCTACGGCATTTCCAAGCTCACCGGTTATGAACTGGTGCGCAATTACCGCGAAGCCTATGGCATGTACACCTGCTCGGGCATTCTGTTCAATCATGAATCGCCCCGCCGCGGCTTTGAGTTTGTCACGCGGAAGATCACCTCGGCCGTGGCGCGGATCAAGCATGGCAAGCAAAAGGACCTGGAACTGGGCAATCTGGAATCCCAGCGCGATTGGGGCCACGCCAAGGATTACGTCAAGGCGATGCACCTGATGCTCCAGCAGCCGGAGGCGGATGATTTTGTGGTAGCCATGGGCGAAACGCACCGCATCCGGGAATTTGCCGAAAAGGCCTTTGCCCATGTCGGCCTGAACTATAAAGATTATGTGAAGGTCAACGAGGCCTTCTTCCGCCCGGCCGAAGTGGATCTGCTTATCGGCGATCCGAGCAAGGCCAAACGCCTGCTGGGTTGGACCCCCACCTACACCTTCGATCAACTGATCGCCGAAATGGTGGACCACGATATGGCGGCCGTCGGGGACGCGTAAACGCGTCGTCCCGCGTCGGCAACTCATTGCCCAAAACACCAGAGGACGAGTCGCAGGCGACTCGTCCTCTTTGTTTTTGCCACGGCCATGGAGTCGTCCGGCGCCGCGGCCGCCATCAACAATGGGGATACGCGGTTGGTTTCGTGTGCGTCCCCGGGGTTCCGGGCACGCCCTACGCGTTGCCTGAAAGGCAACGATGTATTTATTGCCTTTCAGGCAACAAATGGCGGCGGTGCCCAATTTCCCGGGACTTCCGTGGCACCACACCTCTGGGCGGTCAAAGACCCACCGGGCGGAAGCCCGGTGCCACGTTAATGCACCTGTCCCCGGAAAAACGGGCACACCCGGTGCCACCCGCTACGGCACACGGAGTGTGCCTGCCACTTTTCTTGCGCCACCAATTGATTCGCTGGTCCCTATTCCGCCCGGTGAAATTGGGCAAAGCTGCGCGGCGAGACGCCATAGACCCGCCGAAACGTACGGGAAAACTGGAAGGGGTCGGCAAAGCCCATGGCATCGGCCACCACCTTGACCAGGGCCCCGGGCACTTGCAGACGCTGGGCGGCGGCACGCATTTTCAATCGCGTCAGGTACTGGTACGGACTCTGATGATCGTAGCGGCCGAAGAGCCGGCACAAATAGGCCGCATCGACATGGCAGCACGCCGCCACTTCCGCCAAGCCCTGTAATTGGAGGTAATGCGTTTCAATATACTGCCGGCAGCGCTGATACGTCTCAAACGCCAGCGTGCCGATGGTACCCAGGGGGACGGCCGTTTCGGCAATGCGCAGCAGCATGTGCTGCGTGAGGGCGGCGCAAATCCCGGTACTAAACAGCGTCTGGCGCAGACCCGCCCCGATCAGGTCCTCAAATAGCTGCAGGATCTCATTGGGGGCCGCCGTCTGCAGGGCTGCCCCCGGTTCGGGCGCCGGATGGCGCAGCAACGCGCGCGCCTGGTGGCCCACAAAATCGACGAAGAATTTGACCAGCGGCCGTGCCGGATCGCTGCGAATGTCCTGCCCCACGCCCGGGCCATACGCAAATACCGCGCCGGGAACCAGGTCAAATTTCCGGCCGGCCAGCAGCAGCGTACCGGCGCCCCGGGCCACAAACTCCAGCGAGTAATACCGGAAATCCGTGCGCCGGACCCGGTAGTCCGGGGCGCAATGTTCGCAGCCGCCGCATATCACCACCAGCGTATCGGAGGCCGGCGGGTTGAGGTCCAGGTAGAACCGGCGGGCGGTGGAAATCTGCGCCGAAAAGAAATCCGGCTCCACGGTGGCGGCGGTGGACTTGCCCGCCGCGCCGCGCCCGGTCGGGATCCTTCTGGAAGTTGTATTTACACGCTTCATGGCAGGTCAATATTTGACATGTTTTGGTCAAGCTTAGCCATTGTCTGTTGAGCTGGCAAGGGGCATACTATGGCCCATGAATGCCAGGCAGCGATAAAGGATGGGCGCACGGTGCGGCCAACCCCAATCGCTTATGAGGAGGTCGGCGATGCGCGGCCAAAATAAGACAGCTAAAACGTCCGGGTTGAAGTCCAATGATCTGATTCTGATTACCGGGGCGGGCGGCTTTATCGCCGGCAGCCTCGCCCGTTATTTCCGCGACCAGGGTTTTACCAACATTCGCGCCGTCGATAAGAAGCCCCTGCCCGAGTGGTACCAGGTGGTGCCGGGGGTCGAAAGCCTCTGCCTGGACGTGAGCCTCGAAGCCAACTGCGTGCGGGTCGCCGAGGGGGCCGTGGAAGTTTACAACCTCGCCGCCGATATGGGCGGCATGGGCTTTATCGAGCGCTTCCGCGTGCAGTGCCTGCGCAGCATCCTGATCAACACCAACATGATCGAGGCCGCCTACCGTGCCGGAGCCCAGCGTTACTTCTTCTCGTCCTCCGCCTGTGCGTACAACACCAAGTTGCAGGAAGATCCCAATTGTCTGGCCTTGAAAGAATCCGATGCTTACCCGGCCTTCTCCGAACGCGGCTACGGCTGGGAAAAACTCGTCTCGGAAATGTTCTGCCAGGAATACTGGGCCGAGCGCGGCATGAAGACCGCCATCGCCCGCTTCCATAACGTCTACGGTCCGCATGGCACCTGGTACGGCGGGCGGGAGAAGGCCCCGGCGGCCATGTGCCGCAAAGTAATTGAAGCCAAGGACCAGGGTAAAAAGACCCTGGAGATCTGGGGCGACGGCACGCAGACCCGCAGCTTCATGTACATTGATGACTGCGTCAAAGGCATCGACATGATCACCCATTGCGAAGATTTAATTGCCACGCCGATCAACCTGGGATCGAGTGAATTGGTCTCCATCAATACCCTGGCAGAGATGGCCGAGAAGATCGGCGGCGTCAAACTCCAGCACAATTACGACCTGAGCGCCCCCAAGGGCGTGGCCGGGCGCAATTCCGACAATACGTTCATCCAGAAGGTTCTTAAATGGGAACCCAATACCACGCTTAAGGCCGGCTTGACCAAGACCTACAACTGGATCGCCGCGCAATACGAGGCCCGCAAGGCCGGGCACCGCACGGTTGAATAAAATGTGCCGGCGGGAAGCCGGCGCCATGACATCCATGGGACGGGGTCCCCGCGATCGGCGGGGCGGCCCCGTGACACCCGATACGCAGCGGCGTCCCAAAGCCTTGGGACGCCGCTCTTGATACCCTTAACGTCAGGAGTTGCACGTGACCGCAAACGCAGCGCTCGCGAGCTATGTCAGCGCTATTCCCTATCGCATGGCCTTTGCCGGTGGCTGGATTGACCAGCCTTTTGTTTCGCGCTTGAATCCCCAGCCGCCCGGGTCCATGGTCGTGGTGGCGCTGGAACCCACGTTCCCCTTTATGGAGCGTGCGGGCATGGCTACCGGCACACGCAAGGTTGCCAAGAAGCTGTGGAATGGCCAATTACCCCGGCGAAGCCCGGCGGAGCTGGTTAAGGAACTTTACGCCGCCGAAAACCAGGGGCGAGCCGAACCCTCCGGCTCGCAGGACATGATCGGCCTGATCTACCCCGGCGTAAACCGCCTGGACTATGATGCCGCGCACGAGGGCGGCATTTTCCCCTGCCATATCGAATCGAACAACGATCCAGCCATGGCCCGCTGGCTCGAAAAGGTCATCCATGTCCTCCCTGTGGCGCCCCGGCCGGAGGGTTACAACCCGCTGGGGGAGAAGAACCTCGATCCGGCCTGGATCCGGCGTCTCGGCCAAAGCGGCAAGGATTGCTATGCCGCGATCCTGCGCCAGGATACCCGGGCCCTGGGCGCCTCCATGAATGAATGCATGGCCTGCTGGGAAGCCCTGATGCCGCATATCGTGCGGCACCCCACCGTTACCGTCGATCTGGTCGGCTTGCTGCGGTGCTACCAGAATCGCTATGCCGGCGCCATGTACTCCGGCTGCGGGGGTGGATACCTGTATATTGTTTCCGAGGAACCCGTGCCCGGCACCTTTGGGGTGCAGGTGCGCACGGCGGAGGTTTAGAACGCATGGCTACCGTCGCCCTTTCCGGCAGTTTCGATGATTTACGGTCCCGGCACATCCGTCTGTTACAGGAAGCCGCCCGGCACGGCGCCGTGCAGGTGCAATTATGGCCCGACGACATGGTCGCGGCCGTGGATGGCAAGGCGCCCAAGTTTCCTGCCGCCGAGCGCCAGTACTTTGTGGAGTCCCTGCGTTACGTCAAAGGGGTGACCATCATCCCCGGCCCGGGCAACCCCGATGCCCTGAGCCCGGGCGAACCCCGGCCGGACATCTGGGTGGTGCCGCAGGCCGCGGATAACCCGGCCAAACGTGCCTTCGCCGCGGCGCAGGGACTGCAATACCAGGTGATCACTGACGAGCAATTGCAGGGCTACCCGCTGCCGGAGATAACCTCCAGCCCCGCCGGCCGGCCCAAGGTCATCGTGACGGGCTGCTACGACTGGGTGCATACCGGCCATGTGCGTTTCTTCGAAGAAGCCGCGGAACATGGCGACCTGTACGTGTGCGCCGGCCATGACAAAAATATCGAACTGCTCAAAGGCAAGGGCCATCCGCTATTCCCGCAGAACGAGCGGCAATATATCGTGCAGTCGATTCGCTTTGTCAAACAGGCCCTGATTTCCTCCGGCGACGGCTGGCTCGATGCCGAACCGGAAATGCGCCAACTCCGCCCCGACAAGTACGTCGTCAACGAGGATGGCGATAAGCCGGAAAAAAAGAACTACTGCCAGGCCAACGGCATTGAATACATCGTGCTAAAGCGTCTGCCCAAGCCTGGCCTGACCCAGCGCACCAGCACCAACCTGCGTGGATTTTGATTTTTTAATTTGAAGTGCGGGCGTTGGGCCCGTAGTGGGGGCCGCAACGTCCGACCTGCGAGGTCCCATGATCCCATGGAAAACCCTGTCGCGTCGCACCGTCCTGCACACCGGTAAATTTCTTACCGTGGAAATGCACGCCGTCCAACTGCCCGACGGGCGCACCATTCCCGATTGGCCCTGGCTCATCACGCCGGACTATGTCATTGTTGTCGCGCAAACGGTCGACGGATTGTTCCTGCTGTTTCGCCAGACCAAATACGCCGCCGCCGGCACCACCCTAGCTCCGGTCGGCGGCTATCTGGAGCGCGGCGAAGACCCGCAGGCCGCCGCGCAGCGCGAATTGCTGGAAGAAACGGGCTACACCGCCACCGAGTGGATCCCCCTGGGCGCCTACGCCTGCGATGCCAATCGCGGTGCCGGCCAGGCCCATCTATTTCTGGCCCGCCAGTGCGCCTGGAGTGCCAAACCCCAGGCGGATGATCTGGAGGAGCAGCATCTGCTGCGCCTGACCCGGGCGGAACTGCAAACGGCGTTGGCGGAGCAGCAGTTCAAAGTACTGCCCTGGGTGGCAGCCGTGGCGCTGGGACTCTCGCGGATCGATACGCTTAACGCGGCGCCGGGTCTTTGATTTGTCGCGTGAGACGGTGTTGGGGCCATGCTTCTGCCGCGCAGATCGCGGCAGAAGCATGCAATGTGGTTTCAATTCACAATGGTCCCAGTCATTCCCGCGCACGCATGCCGTTGCGGTGCATCCCGCTGCGGCGTGATTCACGGCAGAGGCATGGCACCCGCACAGCGCCCCGTTACTGCCCCGGCTGTCGGCCCAGCATCCCCGTATTGCCCGTCCCCATCTGCGGCATGCCTTCGGGCCAGAGGGCAAAGCCGACGGTGGTGTCGCCCATATCCGCATTGTACGAAAAGGTCAGCGAGGCATTGAAACGCGGCAGTTTGCGGGTCAGGCTCAGCGACGAAATCACGTCGTGCTTCAGGTCCAGATCGTAGCTTTCCGTCGCCATCACGGTGTATTTCCGTGTGAGCTGATAAATAACGGCTACCGTAAGTTCGTCCGTGCTTAGCACCGTTTGGCCGGGATCGGGTGCATTGATATAGCGATTGCCGATGAAATAACTCAGGCTGGGGCTCTGATCCACCACCAGTCCGGAGGAGGCCGTAACCAGCCGGCTCAAGTCCGTGTTGTAACTGGCATCAACCAGCACGCGCACAAACTCGCCGACGCGCCAGGTTACATCGGTATTGAGGCTGTTGGTCGGCAAGCTCAAATCCGGCCGGCTGGCGAAATAAACGCCGCGCAACGGATCCTGCATCGCAAACGGGCCGGTGGCGGGCTTGTGCCAGAACCCCTGGTAGGAAACATTCCAGGCCAGATAATCCACATTGCGCCAATGCCCGGGCCCACCGCGCTTGGTCTGCCACCGCTGATGCAGGGCCAGCAGGAACGCACTGGAATCGGAGATCTCTTCGACATCGCGCATGTCTTCATCAAAGGGCTGCAACTGATTGCGATTCTTATCGGTGCCGACCACAAACACATTGAATTCCGGCTCAATAATATGACGCATCCGATGCACATCCATGAATTCGGAATTGACATCGTCGTACACCTGCCAGAACTGGGTATTGGCCCGCAGGCCGGCCGCGCCCCACAGACGCGTGGTGTCGCCACTGGCGCCCTCGGGAAACGCCTGGTCCCACGCCGTCGCCCGCCCGGTGACGTAGGGCACCACCTTGGCATCGCCCACTGCCAGGGGCATGTCGATCTCCTGGCGGGTGTCGCCGCGCAAGACGGACTGGTTGGTCCACCCTAAAGACTGCAGATAATCCCGGAACAATTGATTGGGCCCCATCCCCGGACTGCCGGTGGGCACCCGCACCTGGAGATAGTTGAGCGGCAAGGCGCTGACGGCCGGCGTCCCATTGCTCATCATGTCCATGACATTGGCCGCGCCAGTCTCGCTGTAATAGGTGAAGGTATCGAGCAGCGAATCCCCGATCCGCCAGTATTTGACCTCCGGCGATTTTTCCGTCATATACTCGTCCCGGAGCAGGTCGGCATTGGTGATAAAATCAAAGAGCGACCATTGGCCCAAAATACTGAACGCTTCCGTCCCCTCCTGCCGCTTGAGGTAGATCGACGTCTCCTGTCCCTTGTCCGCGGCAAATTCATTCTGGAAGAATTGCTCCAGATAGTTGACATCCGAAACGTAGGCCAATTCCAATTGCAGCGTCCATTTATCGTCGAGTTCCTGCCGATGCCGCTCCAGCAACCGGCCGCGTTCATTGCGGGGTACCGGGACATCCGTGCGTTGGCTGCCCAACCGGTCCACCCCCTTGTCCTCCATGCCATAAACCCGGAATAAACCGAACATGTTTTCCAGGTCGTAGTCGGACGCTACCCCACCCTGCGGCCCGCGCTTGGTAAAATAATCCAGGGTCAGGTTGGCATGGATGCCCGGTGGCGGACGCTGCCCGATCAGGGAAAAAACGTCCCAATCGGTCTGTATCCCAAAGCCGTACTCCGCGGAATTCCCGATGCGCAACCGGCGCAGCGGAATGTCACTTTCGCTCGTATCGCCGGAGAGCTTGGGCCAGTAGAAAATCGGCACCCCGCGCACATTAAGCGTGGTGTCCTGGGCCTTGAATTCATAGACCAGCGGTCCGCTGGGCTTGCCGGCGTCATCCTGCGGCGTAACATCCTGCAAGTACACGTTGCTGGCGCCAATGTGATAGTGCGGCTGATAAAACTCGCTGGTCGAGAATTTCACCGACTTGGCGGCATACTCGCCCCGCGCCAGGATTCGGATTTCTGAGGCCCGCATGTACAGCGGCACCTGGCGTTTTTCGTCCTCCGTCGCCAGCACCGCATCAAGCATAATCGCCCGGTTGCTCGTGAAATCAAAATACAAACGCTCGGCGTGAATCTGGGCCCGGTCCACATCCACCGTCACATCGCCCTCCAGGTAGGCCCCGGTCACGCCCTTGGCCAGGCGCTCGGTCTGATCCTGAGGGTTGGTCGCGGGGGTCTTGGTATCGGCGCTGAAGAGCACCGCCTTCTGGGCGCGGAATTCGTACGGCGCCTTGCCATCGGCCGGGTGGTACATGAGGTAAAACGCCCCCCGTACCGTCGTCACGCGCTCGCCGTTGAGTTCTTTGACTTCGATGCGATCGCCGGTGGCAAAAATCGACGGTTTGGGCTTCGGCGCCGCCGGCGGCGGCAGCGCTCCGACCGGCTTGATTCCCTCCACGGTCATGGCCACGTCGCCCGGCCCGCTGATGATCCGGTTGCCCGGGCCGCGGGCAATCCAGCCACGCTGCAAGGCCACTTCGGTCGGCTGGAGCACAATGGTTGGCAGGTAGGCCGGTGCCGCCGGCTTGGTCAACAATTCGGTCCGCAGCGTCTCGCCGCGTGCCACCACGGGATTATCCCGGTCGATGCGGCTGACCGGCACCGTGCCGAGCAAACGGATATCGTTGCCGATGCGGCTGGTCACCAGCAGTTCATCGGTGGTCTGAGTGGTCGAATGGCGCAGGTCGCTTTCAATCACGCGCACGCCGCCATGCAGATAGATGGCCACATCATTGGCGTTTTCGCCGCTTTCCCGCACGGGGGTCAGCCAGAGGGCTGCTTCGTTGGCCTGGAGGGTGCGGTAGGCCAGAGCGATCTGCACGTGACCACGCAGGAACAGCCGCTGCTCGTTATTCTGCACCCAGGTGGCGGCCTCATCGGCATGGATCTGCAATGGCAGGGGAAGGGCGCTGGTGGGCATCATGGTCGGATGAACGGTGGGAATAATCGGCGCCTCGACCCGGGCACCACGGGCCGATGGTGCGTGCCGCGCCACCACCGCGGCCACGGCTGCCGCCAAAACCATGGGCACTAATACCCGAGCCGTCCGTCGAAAGGTTGCCTTACCTTGGGCCATCGTCATCCATGTCCTAAGCCGCGATTAACTCGTCCACGATGGTTCGCATAATAGCCGCAGTCCGGGGTGGTGAAAAGGTCTCCGGGGAAGTAATTCCCCGTGTTTACCATCCCGCCTTGACTTGGCGTTCCTGGAGCCACTTCTTAAAGCCCTCGACGGGCCGGGTGTTGAGGACATTTTCCGCCCGCACCCAGCCGCGCCGGGCCGTCAGAATGCCATAGAGCATCTGATCCATATCCGCAAAACCGTGGGCATCGGTGTTGATGCAGATCGGAACCCCGGCATCAACCGCCAGGCGCAAATGGATATCGCGCAGGTCCAGGCGGTGGTAGTTGGCGTTGAGTTCCAGGGCCACGCCGTGCCGGGCGGCGGCGAAAACCACCTTGGGCATTTCCGGTTCCAGGCCGCGGCGGTTGGGCACCAGCCGGCCGGTGGGATGGCCCAGCACGTGCACATAAGGATTGGCGGCCGCGCGCACGAGTCGCGCCGTGGCCGCCGCGGCATCCTGCGTCAGGGCCGCATGGGGGCTGGCCACGACCCAATCCAGTTTCGCCAGCAGGTCGTCCTGGTAATCCAGCGAGCCATCGGCCAGGATATCCACCTCGCTGCCGGCCAGCACCAGGATGCCCTTGACCGCTTTGGCGACTGCATGAATCGCGGCGATATGCTCCAGCAGTCGCTCGGGACGCAAACCGTTGGCTTGAAACTGCGACTTGCTGTGATCGGTGATCGCGATGTATTGGTAGCCGCGGCGCTTGGCCTCCCCCACCATTTCTTCGATCGTCTGGGTGCCATCGCTCGCGACAGTATGCATATGCAAATCGCCCCGGATATCGGTTAGCTGCAGCATCCTCCAGGGCTCGGCCTTCGGGCCTTTGCCTTCCGCCTTCTTAAATAACTCCTGGGCCAACGCCACCTCGCCCCGGTCCTCGCGCATCTCCGGCGGCAGGCAAACCATGTCCAGGGCTTCGTAGATGCCTTCTTCGGTTTCGCCGGCGATGGGTTGGTCGTTCTTGAACAAGCCCCACTCGTTTAGTTTAAGCCCCTTCTTGACCGCGATTTCCCGGATCCGCACGTTGTGCTCTTTGGAGCCGGTGAAGTATTGCAGCGCCGCGCCCCAACTGGCCGGTGGTATCACACGCACATCCACCTGGAGGCCAGTGGCCGTGCGAATGCTGACCTTGGTGGTGCCGCTGCCGAGCACTTCGACCGCGGCCGGATGTTCACGCACCGCCTTGGTGATGGCCGGGGCGGCGCTCTCGGCGGCCGCGACGGCAATGTCGATATCCCCCACGGTTTCCTTGGCGCGGCGCAGGCTGCCACAGTAGGCCGCCTGCTGCACCCCGGGAATGCGGCGGATATAGTCCACCAGTTCCTGGGCCAAGGGCAGCGCTTCACCCAGGCGCATGCGCCCGGTGCTGGCCGCCATGAAGTTGATCCCCTGCAATATCTTCTGGAGCTTCCTTTCGCCCAGGCCGGGGATATCGCGCAGCGTGCCGGCTTCGATCTTCTCCTTGAGCTGGGCAATGCTGGTGATCCCCGCCTCCTGCCACAACAAGGCCGCAGTCTTGGGTCCCAGTGACGGAATGCCGATCATATCCATCACGCCGGCGGGCACCTGGGCCCAAAGGTCCGTAAAATCGCTGATCGTTCCTGTGCGCAGGTATTCCCGGATCCGCGCCGCCGAATGTTCCCCGATGCCCGGCACCGCCTCCAAGGCATCGGTGCGCGCCAGTTCCGCCACATCCTGCGGCAATTCCTCCAGCACGCGCGCCACCTTGCGGTGCGCCAGCACGCGGAACGAATTCTCACCCTTGATCAACAGCACATCCGCGGTGCGCTCAAATATTTTGGCCAACTCCAGATTATTCACCGCGTGTTCCTCCACGATTCATGGTGTACCCAACCCTCTATACAATACGCGCCGCGGCCCTGCGGGGGAAATAAAAAGAGGCATGAAGTGATCGCTTCATGCCTCTTCCAACTTATTCATCGGGCGTCATTCAGTCGACCACATCGACACCCATCGAGCGGGCCGTACCGGCCAGGATCTTCATCGCCCCGTCGACATCGTAGGCGTTGAGATCCTTGAGCTTTTCCTCGGCCACTTTCTTAAGCTGGGCCTTGGTGATCTTGCCAACCTTGTTCTTATTGGGCTCGCCGCTGCCCTTTTCCACGCCAATGATGTCCTTGATCATGATCGAAGCCGGCGGCGTCTTGATAATGAAATCAAAGGTGCGGTCGGAATAAACTGTCACTTCCACGCCGACGATCTTGCCCTTGAGGGCAGCCGTGGCGGCATTGAACTTGGTGATAAACTGCCCGGGATTCACGCCGTTGGCACCCAGGGCCGGACCAATGGGCGGGGCCGGGGTGGCGGTGCCGCCCGGGGCCTGCATCTTGAATTTCTTTACGACTTCTTTGACCTTTGCCATGTTCCATCCTTTGCGCTTCGGGGCGCGTTGAAACCATCAAAAACAAAAACCGGCCGCCCCGCCGCCTGATTCCGCCCGCGCGGCACTGAGAAGCTGCCGGCAAGAGACCGGCACAGTACCGCACTCACGGACTTGTTCAGCGGGGCTCCTGTTTATCCACGCGTTCGACCACGATTACATCACGCTCGGTAAAAGGGTCGTGCCGCACCATATCAGTCGGCCGCGCACCGGATAGCCGGCGCACAGCGTTGCGTACCATCAGTAGGCCCAGTACCACCGTCAGGACAATGGCGCCCGCCACGGCGGCAAACACGGCCACCGCCGCCAGCAGCACTAGCAGGGGCACCGCCATCGCCACGCCAACCGCCACCCAGCCCCAGCGCGGAACGCCACGCAGACGTCCCGACCAGGACACGACCAGTGGAGATTGTATATGGGCACGAAACATGTATCCGTCACGGCGCTGCGGCCCCAAGGCCGCATCAGCCTTCCATCTTCTCGAGCTGCCAATATTCCAGTTCCAGCGGGGTGGCCCGGCCGAAGATCGTCACGATCACGCGCACCACGCCCTTGTCCGGGAAAATCTCGTCCACCGAACCCTCAAAGTTCTCGAACGGGCCTTCCTTGATCTTGACGGCGTCGCCCTTGGAAAACTCCACCTTCACCGCGGCGCCAATTTCGCTCTTTTCGGCTTCCAACAGCATCTTCTCGACGTCTTTCAAGGCCATCGGCGAGGGCTTGTTGCGCATTCCGATAAAGTCCCCGACGCCCTGGGTATCCTTAAACAGGTAGTAGGCGCGTTCCGGGATGGTCCCATCGGAGTTGAGTTCCATTTCCACGAACACATAGCCGGGATACAGCTTGCGTTCGGTCGTCCGCTGCTGGCCGTTCTTGACCTGCTTGCGGCGTTCCGTGGGCACCAGGATGCGCCCGATCAGATCCGTCAGGTTCTCGATCTTGACCTTGCGCTCCAAGGCATCGCGGACCGAGTCCTCGCGATTGGAAGCCACCCGCAGCACAAACCAGTTTTTTGTTAATGTTGCCATGTTTCTCTCAGAAACCCTTTTGCTATGCTTCGCTTCCATTCCATGGGGATTATAGACCCCGCATCAATCCGCCACGGCACTTAGCCGCCGGAAATCAACCCGATAAGCTTAAAGAACCACACGAAGCCGACATCCACCGTAAATAAAATCGCCGAAAACAGCAGCGTCATGAAAATAATAACCTGCGTCGAACGCGTCACCGCCTTGCGGCTGGGCCAAGTGACCTTCCGCATCTCACTTTCGGTCATGATCTGGAATTCGGCAAACTTCGGACTGTTGACCAGCACGAAAATCCCCAGGGCCGCCACTGCTCCAACCGTCAGGGTCACCGACGAACGGAGGTAGATGCCAAAGGAGTTGAGGATCTTCGTCCACAGCCAGTTCAGGCCGATCAAAAGCACCAGCGTCATACCCGCCACGGTGCCGAACCGCACATAAATGCCCTGACCACGTTTATAGATTTCGAACTTAATCACGTTTCTTCCATTGTTAAGAATGCAACACGCGAGGAGGGAGTCGAACCCGCAACCCCCGGTTTTGGAGACCGGTGCTCTGCCAATTGAGCTACTCGCGTAGACGAGAAAATTGTTGAATTGTTGATTTTCCGATTTCTTGAATTGGTACCCCAATCAACAAATCATCCCTTCAGCAATGCAACAAATCGGTCTTACTTGCCTTTTTTCACCTTATGGGTCGTGTGCTTGCGCACGCGCGGTGAAAACTTCGAAAACGTCTTCTTGTTGTCGAACTCTTTGGGATCAATGGTGATCCGGTAGTTCATATCCTGCGTCTCGGTGCACTGCAACCAAACCCATTCACGAGCCATGTTTATTCCTTGGACCTACGGTCAAAAAGTAGCCTTATAGTGTAATACACCGGCCGCCATTTTCCTAGCGGCATTCCGGGTAACACATAGCCACGAATGGGAATACCATTCGTGGCTATGCAACTAAGGATTCATTTGTGTGAACGTGGCACGGGCGTCAACCCATGTCAGTGACACACCCGCACAATCAGGCGATCACCTTGGTTACCACGCCGGCGCCAACGGTACGGCCGCCTTCGCGAATCGCGAAACGCACGCCGGATTCCATGGCGATCGGGGTTTCGCCCAAGTCCACCGTAATCTTCACGTTGTCGCCGGGCATCACCATTTCGGTGCCGGCCGGCAGATCGAGCGAGCCGGTCACGTCGGTGGTGCGGAAATAGAACTGCGGGCGGTAACCCTTGAAGAATGCGGTATGACGGCCGCCTTCTTCCTTCGTCAACACGTAAATCTCGGCTTCGAACTTGGTGTGCGGGGTGATCGAGCCGGGCTTGGCCAATACCTGGCCGCGCTCCAACTGTTCTTTTTCAACGCCACGCAGCAACAGTCCGACGTTGTCGCCGGGGATGGCCGAGTCGAGCGTCTTCTGGAACATTTCCACGCCCGTGACCACGCTGCGCTGCGTCTCTTTCTTCAGACCGACGATCTCAATTTCATCGCCGACCTTGATCGTACCGCGTTCGACGCGGCCCGTGCCCACCGTGCCGCGTCCCTTGATCGAGAACACGTCTTCGACGGGCATGAGGAAGGGCTTGTCGGTTTCACGCTGGGGTTCGGGGATGTAGGTGTCGAGCGCTTCCATGAGCTTCTGGATACATTCGATCGACTTGGGGTCGGTCGGGTTCTTGAGCGCGATCGACGCGGAGCCGCGGATGATCGGCACTTCGTCGCCGGGGAACTTGTACTTGGTCAGCAGTTCGCGGATTTCCAGCTCGACCAGTTCGAGCAGTTCCGGATCATCGACCAGGTCGATCTTGTTGAGGAACACCACCAGCTTGGGCACGTTGACCTGACGGGCCAGCAGCACGTGTTCGCGCGTCTGGGGCATCGGGCCGTCGGCGGCCGAGACCACCAGGATGCCGCCGTCCATCTGGGCAGCGCCGGTGATCATGTTCTTAATGAAGTCGGCGTGGCCCGGGCAGTCGATGTGGGCATAGTGCCGGGTGGCGGTCTCGTACTCCACGTGCGAGACGGCGATGGTCACGATCTTTGTCGGATCGCGGCGCCCCTGCTTTTCCGATGCCTTCGCCACGGTGTCGTAGGCGACAGCCTTGGCCAGGCCCGTCTGGGACTGTACCGTGGTGATCGCAGCCGTGAGCGTCGTCTTGCCATGGTCAATATGACCAATGGTGCCAACGTTCACGTGCGGTTTGTTACGTTCAAATACTCCCTTAGCCATGTGTTAGAGACCTCCGTCAGAGTGGATGAAATTAAATGTGATACCAAAACCCGGAAACCCGATTCTGACGGTATGGGTTTCCACGTTCTGGCATCAACCAAAATAGCTGTTGAAGGGACTTGAACCCTTGACCTCATCCTTACCAAGGATGTGCTCTACCAACTGAGCTACAACAGCATACCTGCGGCCCCGCGGCCCGACCCTGGCGCCGCTTGCCCAAGTTTAGAGCGCAAAGTGTACCGGGCACGGCGATTCCTTGCAAGGAGACGAAAAACAGATTCCTGCCGACGACCTTTCGCGTTTTCTTGCGATCCGGAGAATAACCGTATAAAATCTTCGACTTATCATGACTGGCCTGTCTTTCTGTTCGCCCAATGCCCGGAAACCTGTCGGCCGCCAAAACAGTTATTCCCGCGCCCAGGAGGTGCTTCATTTTGGTGAAGCCCTGTCCCGAAACCCGACGCCTCCAGCAAGCCCCCGACGGCCGCTGGATGATCCACGCGCCCGCCAAGCTCAACCTTGGGCTGCGCATCTTCCCGCCGCGGCCCGATGGCTTCCACGATCTGGAATCCTGGATGGTCCCCCTGGCCTGGCACGATACGCTCTGGATCACCCCCGACCGGCCGCTGGAACTGCAAGTGCAGGGCCGTGCCGAAGGCATTCCCACCGCACTGGACAAGAACCTGGTCGGCCGGGCGGCGCTGCGTCTGGCGCGGCATGCCAATATCGCCCCCACCGGCTTGCTGGAATTGCACAAGGTGGTACCGTCCGGGGGCGGACTCGGGGGCGGCAGCTCGGATGCCGCCGCGGCACTGGTGGCGCTTAATGCCCTCTGGCAGACCGGCTTTTCCACCCCCGTGCTCGAAGAACTAGCCGCGGAGCTGGGCAGCGACGTGGCGTTCTTTGTCCGGGCGCGCCCGGCATTTTGCACCGGCCGCGGCGAGATTTTGCAACCTCTGCGCGGTTATAATACACTCTTTGCAGTATTGCTCCTGCCGCCGCAGGGTATCGCCACGCGACCGGTGTATCAGGCCTTGGACCAGGGACACCGCCACGCGACCGCGGCCGCATTTGACTGGGACGTCTGGGCAACACTGCCGGCGCGGGAGCTCAATGCCGTGTTACGCAACGATCTGGAACCACCCGCCTTTGCTTTGGCACCATGGCTCGCGGAATTGCGCCGCCAGGCGGTCGCCATCTGTGGCCAGAACGTGCATATGACCGGCAGTGGATCGACGTTATTTACGCTGTGCGGATCGGCCGCGCAAGCTACAAAATTACGGCATCTTTTTATTGAACATTTGGGCCAGTCCTGCGCTTGTGTTTCGGCGCGGATCCTTCGCCAGCGCTAGCTTTTTATAGTGCCGCCGATGTGGCGAAGGCCTGTTCAATCCGTTTCAGGGAGTTCAACCATGCGTGTGTCGGAAGTCCGGATCAAGCTTACCCCCCCGGCGCAGGACCGTCTCCGCGGTTTTTGCAGCATCACCCTCGATGCCTCCTTCGTCGTACGCGACATCAAGATCATCGATGGTCCCAACGGTGTGTTTGTCGCGATGCCCTCGCGCAAACTCATGGACCATTGCCCGCAATGCCGCACCAAGAACCATCTGCGGGCACGCTTCTGCAACAATTGCGGGGCGCAGCTTAATGAGAACCGCTCGGCCATGGGCGAGGACAGCCGCCTGAAACTGCACTGCGATGTGGCCCATCCGATCAACGCCCAGTGCCGCGCCATGGTGCAGGAATCCATCGTCAAGGCCTATCACGAAGAGCTCGAACGCTCCAAGCAACCGGGCTATAACCCGCAGAAGTTTGAAGAGTTCGACGACAACTTCGAGGATCATACCCCCAAGGCCTGAGCCGGATATGGCAGGCAGCTTCGGACGCTGCACGGGAATTGCGCGCGTTAGTGTGCGCCGGCCACCATCCGGGCCGCGCACACTAACGCAAACTCCTACACCCACCGCCGCCGCCTTGGGTTTCCATCGGCCATTGAGCCCCTGGCAGAAAAATACACTTGGACATCTGGCGTTGCGCGCTTAAACTATGCAGCCATTGGTGGTGGATTGACGAAACCTTTAAGCAGGAATTCCCATGAATGCAACCCGCATCGGTTTGATTATCTCGGGCGTCATCGTGCTGGTGATCGTCCTGGTCGTGGTGCTGGTAAGTCTCCCCAGCAGTGTTCCGGCCCCCACCGACGCCACCACCGCCCCCGGCGCGTTGGACTTGATCGCCCTGACCTGCGAGCCAGCCCAATTGGTCAATATTCCCACCGGCGGCGATGGTGCGGCCGCTACTTATGCCGAGGTGGTCAAACTCGCCGCCCCGAGTCTGGACTGGCACGATTTCAAGGATTTCAAGGACAAGGTCGATGCCAGCCACAAACCCCTGAGCGAGCCGAGTTTCGTAGCCATTCTGGCCAAGCTCCAGACGGCTGCCGCCCAACCGCTGGGCGACGCCACCGAGCTGAATTTTGATGATCAGTTCAAAATGTCGGTCTCCGCCGATGTACGCAGCCGCAGCCTCTTTTACGGCATTGGCAAGATGGGCTGCAAAATGGCCATGGACATACGCGACACCGACAAGGCCAGGGCCCGCCAGGCCTACGAAGCGGTATACGTCTATGGCTATCGACTCTGGCACAATGGCGTCTATTGCGGCGTGCGCAACAACGGCCTGGCCTCCATGAGCGAAGCCGCCGCCGGGCTGGCCAGTTTGCTTGAGGATCTCAAGGATCCCAAAGCCGCTGCCGCCAAGAGCATTAGCAGCGATATTGACCAGGCTTCCAGCCGCTGGATCGAAAAGGAAAAGAAGACCGTCCCAAGCGTGCAACCCCATGCCGGCGATATGGCCTACATGGCGCTGCACGATCAGGACCGTGCGTGGCGCATCCAGGGTATCACGTGGCTGGGCGTCGCCAAGTGGACCAGCGTCTCGGGCAAGGATCGCGATGCGGTGCAGAAATTCCTGGACCAGCATGGCAAGGACAACGATCCCCTGTTTGCCAAGGCCGCCCGCGAAGCCGCCGCCTTCTCCGTGGACGACAAGAACCAGATCCCCAATGATTGAAGTCGCCATCGCCATTATCCATGACGACCGCCAGCGTATCTTAATTTGTCAGCGCCGCCCGGATGCCGTCCTGGGCGGCCTGTGGGAATTCCCCGGCGGCAAGTGCCAGCCGGACGAAACCCTTGCACAATGCGCCTGCCGCGAAGCCACCGAAGAACTGGGCATCACCATCGCCTGCACGCGCCCGCTCGAACCCATCACGTACGACTATCCCCATGGCCGTGTGAGCCTGCACCCGTTTATCGCCCGCCATATCTCCGGCGATCCCCAGGCCCTGGGCGTCCAAACCTTCCAATGGATTACCCCCGTGCAGTTGGCCGCGTTTTCCTTCCCCCCCGCCAACGCCCCGCTCCTGGCCCTGCTCGCCAAAGACTTTTCCATCCTCCTGTAGTAACATAGTCCGCAGTCCGCGCCACTCCGCCAGCTATTTAGCGGTGGCCCGGGGCCAGGCGTCGCGGAACCACGAAATGGGAAGTAAGAAGCTGGAAGTTGGAATTTAGAAGTGGAGCATTGGACGTTGAACGTTACGCAATTATTGAGCGGCGCCCTAACTGGCGTCGCCGGCCTGCGAACGGAAAGGTAAACCCCGAAACGAAGCGTTGCTCCCCTTTGAGCATTCAGCATTTAGAATTCAGCATTCAACCGTGGCCTTGAGGAGTTACTTATGGAATCCATCATCGGAAGATTAGATCACGTCGCCATCGCCGCCGACGATCCGGTCGCCATGGTCGCCTGGTATCAGCGCGTGCTGAACTTTACCGTGGTCGCCGAATCGTCCCCCAGCCCCGGCAAGAAGGCATTCTTGATCGGCCCGAATGCCCAGGGACTCCAGCGCGGCAGCATGCTCGAGATTATGCCGCGCAATGACAACCCGCGCCAGCCACGTGCCAGTCACGATCCGGGCCTGAGCCACATCGCCTTCCAAGTCTCCAATTTTGACGCCGCCCTGGCTCAGCTCAAGAACGCTACCGTAACCTTCCTGGGCGATATCGTCCAGGCGGTCGGCGGCGGCCGCCTGATCAGCTTCGCCGACAACGAAGGCAACATGCTGCAAATCGTCGAGCGTGTCTGATCCCGGGCGCTGGACCGGTCTATAATGACGGCGCGTACAAACTAGAAAGGATTCTTATGCGTCTGCTAGCCCTGCTGCAAAGCACGATTCTCCTGCTCGCCCTGGCCGGCTGCGGCCAGCGCACCGTTCGTATCGATCTGGTTCCCGTGGAAAATCCGCTTTCTCCCCAGGTCGTCGAAAGCGATCCGGGCGTCTTTGTCTCCGACGAAATTGCGCTGGTCAACGTCAGCGGGCTGCTCTCCAATGCCGCCGCCGGCAGCTTTCTGAGCCACGGCTCGAACCCGGTGAGCGATTTCCGCGAAACCCTCCACGCGATCGAACAGGACCCGGCCGTCAAGGCGGTGGTCCTGCGCCTCAACTCCCCCGGCGGCACCGTAACCGCCAGCGACATGATGTACCGCGACCTGTTGGCCTTCAAAAAACGCACCCATAAACCTGTCGTCGCCGAGATGCTCGATGTCTGCGCCAGTGGCGGCTACTACGTCTCGTGCGGGGCCGATTACCGCATGGCCTATCCCAGCACCATCACCGGCTCGATCGGCGTGATCATCCAGACCCTCAATTTCACCGGCACGCTCGGCAAACTGGGCATTACCGCCAAGGCGATCACCAGCCGCGAAAACAAGGACATGGGCTCACCCCTGCGCCCCATGACGGCCAACGATGAAAAACTGCTCAAAGGCCTGGTGGACGAGTTCTACGGCCAGTTCCTCAAGATCGTACAGCAGTCGCCGCAGCACGTGGCGGCGGCGGATTGGTCCATGGTCACCGATGGGCGGGTGTTTACCGGCACGGATGCCCAGCGGCTGGGCCTGGTCGACCAGATCGGGTCGCTCGACGAGGCCCTGGCCAAGGCCAAGCAGCTGGCCGGCATTACGCGTGCCAAAGTCATCATGTATACTCATAACGACAGTTACAAAGGATCCGCCTATGCCCAGGCGCCCGGGGGCAGCCCCCAGGTCAACATGCTCAACCTGAACCTGGACACCTCCGGGATCCTGCCCTCCACCCGTCCGGAATTCCTCTACCTGTGGACTGGAAACTAAGACGCGTTGGGGGCGCGGGCATCCTGCCCGCATCTTGAGCCACGTGGCGGGCAGGATGCCCGCGCCCCAACTACACGGTAGGACTAAGCCGGCACGTCCGCCCCATTCTGCTGCGTTTCCATCTGCCCGATAATCGCCGCCATGTCGGCCAGGCGCTGCCGCGCCACCCCGCGCGAAACTTCAAAGTGGAACCCGTCGCGCAGGCGCGTCTCCCAGTAGCCATACTCGGCCTGCGTGCGCCACAACCGGATGAACTGCTCGAGCGAACGCCCCAGGCCCTGATATTTGCCGGCGGCATTCCACAACCCCACCAGGCCGACATCCTCCAGGGCCACCGCATCGGCCAGGAGCCGCGCTTCGGCCGTCCGCGGGGCGCGGCGCTCGGCATCGCGCATGATCTTGACCACCAGGTCGAGTTCCTCTTCGGTCAGCACCGTACCCAGATGATCGGTGGCAATTTCCGCCGCATCATCGGCGGCCTCATCGGCCCGCTGTTTGGGCAGGGGAATGCAGATGCCCAGCGCGGCGATGCGCACCAGGTCGCAGCGCGGCGGCTTTTCCTCCGCCGGAAGGACCGCGGCTATCTTATCGACATGTCTTACAATGCGCAGCGCCCGGTCCAGCGGCGCCTTGCTCGTCTCGGTGTGTCCCGGCAGCCGCGGGCACAACAACTTGCCCAGCACCGCCTGAATTGCCGTCCATTCCGCCATGTTCCACCTGCTACCGGAAACGGTATGATGGAGAATCATAAAGGTTGCGGGCGTCGCTGCAAACCACGATGATTGTGCATGGGTCATTTTTCAGGATTTTTGAATCATGGATGAGATGCTTAACCCCACCCGGGGCTTGCCCAGTTTCACAACATTGCCCGAACGCCCACGGCTTGGTACCACGCCCCGGAAGGACGGTGTGGAAATCACCAAACCAGCGACAAATATTGGGTGCGGCCAGCTTTTGGGGCTGTCGTTTGTCGTACCGCCTTTAGGCGGCGGTGGTGACGGTATCCGGCATGCACCGCCTAAAGGCGGTACTACGAACGGATGGCCCGTGGGGCCTCAACAAATAAAACCGCCCCCACCGTGGCCTCACGGCCACGGCTACCAAAAGTGCCGGCCCTTCGTGCCGAAATCCACCACGCCAATTTCCGCACCCGGGTACCGGGGCGCGTTACTAAGCACCGCCTTGTTCCTCCTCCTGTCCGCCGCCACCACTCTTTCCGCCTCCGCCGCCCCGCTGACCGCCGCCATCAACGCCCTGCTGGGCGAGGCCTCGGTCAAGAATGCCCAGGTCGGCATCAGCATTGTCGAAATCACCCCGCAAGGACCCGTCAACGTTTATGCCCACAATCCCACGCTGCCCCTGGCGCCGGCCAGCAATGTCAAACTCCTCACCACCGCCGCCGCCTTTGAAAAGTACGGCCCGCAGGCCACCTTCCGCACGTTCCTCTATCGAGCCGGCACCGATTTGCTGGTCGTCGGCAGCGGCGATCCGGGACTCGGCGATGCCAAGTTGTGTGCCGCCGCCGGCTGGAAACCCACCACCGTCTTCGAGCAATGGGCCGCGCAGTTGCAGAAGGCCGGCATCAAATCGTACGGCAACCTGCTGGTCGATGATTCCGTTTTCGACCAGCAGTTCCTGCACCCGGCCTGGCCCGAGAATCAGCGCCTGAGCTGGTACGAGGCCCCCGTCGGCGGCCTGAACTTCAACGCCAATTGCCTTGATTGGATCCCCGCCCTGACCGCGCACGGTGTGGGCGCGCAGTTGATCCCCCCCACCACCTACGTTTCGCTCGCCAACAAAGCCACCCGCGGCAGCGCCACCCGTGCCTGGCTGTGGCGCCCGCCCGATTCCAACGCCTTTGAATTGCGCGGCACCATTGCCGCCACCGGCCACGCCGCCGAAAGCGTCACCATCGTCGAACCGGTCCTCTGGACCGCCACGGTCATCCGCGAGACCCTGGCCGCCGCCGGCGTGCCGGCCACTGGCACGGTGCGGCGCGCCACGCTCGCCGGCCTGCACGCCGCCGGGACCGAACCGGTGCTGGTGGCCAGCTACGAAACCCCGCTGCTCTCGGTGCTGGCCCGCGCCAATAAGAACAGCCTGAACATGATGGCCGAAGCCCTGTGCAAACGCCTCGGGTACGATGCCACCGGCCGGGCGGGAACCTGGGCCTCGGGCACGGCCGCCGTGCGGGCCTATGTCGTGGGCTTGGGCGTGCCGGCGCCAAGTGTCGCCCTGGATGATGGCAGCGGCCTTTCCGATGCCAATCAAGTTTCCGCCCAAGCGTTCACCACGGTGCTCGCCCATGTCGCCGCCCGGCCCGATGGCCAGCTTTTCGTCAACACCCTGGCCGTGCCCGGTGCCGAGGGCACCCTGGAACGGCGGTTCAAAGGCCTGCCCTGCGCCAAGGGCGTCCACGCCAAGACCGGCCACATCTCCGGCGTCTCCACGCTCAGCGGCTACCTGGATGTTGGCCCGCGCCGTTTCGCCTTTTCGCTGCTGACCAACGAAAAAACCGGCAATGCCAACCCATGGCAGGACCACATCTGCCAGATCGTGTGGGACTGGGCCAAATGACCGCCGAACCATGCATCGTCTCCGCCGCCGCCGTGCTACCCATTGCCGGGCCCTGCATCCCCCATGGGGCCGTGGTAATCGCCGGCAATACCATTCTGGCGGTCGGACCGCTGGCGGAATTGCAGCGTGATTATGCCGGAGCCCGCGCCACCGCATATCCCGATTGCGTGCTGCTCCCGGGCTTCGTCAACGCCCATACCCATCTGGAATTATCCTTTCTCCGCGGGCAACTGCCGCGGGGCAATTTTGTCGACTGGGTGATCGCCCTGATCGGCCGTGTGCCGCGCGATCCGGCCACCCGCGCCACAGTCATCACCGCCGCCGTGCGCCAAGGCATCGCCGAATGCCTGAGCTATGGCGTAACGACCATCGGCGATATTTCGCGGCAGGTGGATATAAGCCGCCCCGTGCTGGCCGCCGGGCCGCTGCGGGCCGTAAGTTTTGGCGAAGTGCAGGGTCTGGGCGCCTTGCGGGACCTGTTCCCCGAACGCCTGGCCGCCGCCCGCGCTGCCGCGCCCGCCAGCGCCACCCTGACCATTGGCCTCTCCCCCCACGCCCCCTACAGCATCGAAGGCCCCCTCCTGCGCCAAACCGTGGACGCCGCGGCGGCCGATGGCCTGCCGCTATGCATGCACCTGGCGGAATTACGGCAGGAAGCAGAGTTTCTCGCCACGCTCGGTGGCGACCTACGCCGCATCTGGGAGTTCCTGGGGGATGCCGACGCGCTGCTGGATCAGGCGGTGCCGCGCTTTGCCTGTGGCCCCATCCGCTGGGCGCAGCACTGGGGCCTGCTCGATTCCGCCCGCCGCCCCTTGCTGGCCCACGTCAATTACGCGGATGATGCCGAACTGGACATCTTGGCCCAGGCCGGCGCCGCGGTCGCCTATTGCCCGCGCACCCGGCAGTTCTTTGACCACGACGCCATCGCCCCGCATCGGTGGCGTGCCATGCAAGATCGCGACATCAACGTCTGCCTGGCCACCGATTCGCTCGCCAGCAATCCGGACTTGTCGGTCCTGCGCGAAGCCCAGACTTTCCTGGAGCTATTCCCCACCACCCCATCGGAAACCATCTTGGAATTGATCACCCGTAACCCCGCCCACGCGCTGGGCCTGGAAAACCTCATCGGCACCCTCGAATCCGGCCACCGCGCCGACCTGATCGCCCTCCCACTTCCCGCCCCGACACCAACCGACCAAATCGCCCGCACCCTCATCACTACCGCCCCACCGCCGCGCGCCGTATGGATCGGCGGAGTCATGGCCCGCGGGCGATGAGAAATCGAATTTGTGCCCATTGCCCAGCGCGTGCCGGGGGACAAGCGATTGACACGGCGCGGACCATCGCCGGAACCAAAGTTTCGCCCCGTATGCTTTCCCGTTATGATGGTCCCAAAGATCGGACGTTCGGATACCCCATACGATGAGCAAATCGAAACCCGCGACCACTCCCACCGGCCTTTTCGGCGAAACCGCCGCACGTCGGCGCAAGGTTCTGATCCTCCCGCGTTTCCTCAACGAGGCCGCCGAGGCGCAATACCATCACGACCACGGCCCCGACTTCGATCAGGCGCACCAGATCCTCCAGAAATGGGCCGACCTGGAAGCCAAGGGCCACCTCAAACAAAACGAAACCGCACTCGATGCCGACTTCCTCCAGCAGGTCTTCGGCGACGCCCTGGCCTACGCCAGTTCCACCGAGAGCCCCCAAGCCTGGCAGCGGGAACGCAACTTTGCCGTGCCCGGCATCGGCACCGCCGACGGCGCACTGGGCGAATTCACGCCCGCCAACGGTAGCGCCCCCGCGGTCGTTATCGAACTCAAAGGCGCCAGCACCGATCTGGACGTCGACAAATCCAATGGCCGTACCGCCGTCCAGCAACTCTGGGATTATCTCGGCGCCCTGCCCAATACCAAGTGGGGTATCGTCTCGAACTTTTCCGAAATCCGCCTCTACCACAAAGACCGCGGCAGCCAGGCCTGCGAATCCTTCACCCTCCAGAAACTCCGCCACCTCGATGAATTCAAGAAATTCTGGTGCCTCTTCCACCGCGCCGGCCTCGTCAAGAGCACCCTGGGCCAGCTTCCGCGCGCCGACCAGCTCCTCACCAAGACCGGCAACCGTCAAAAGGAAGTTGGCGACGAACTTTACAACTACTACTCCGCCGAGCGCGCCCGCCTCATCGAGCACCTCAAGCACAACCACGGCCAAACGATCGATCAGGCCATCCACATCGCCCAGAAGATCTTCGACCGCATCATCTTCATCGCCTTCTGTGAAGACCGCGGCCTCCTCAAGCCCGAAATCATCAAACGCACCGCAACCAAGCCGCCTATTTTTCGCGTCACCAACCCCGTCTGGCAAAAGTTCCTCGACCTCTTCTTCGTGGTCGACAAGGGCCACCCCGGCACGGAACTCGAACACGGATACAACGGCGGTCTATTTCAGCACGATGACCTCGTCGATAACCTGCAACTTGAAGATGACTGGGCCACCGTCTTCGTCGAAATCGCCAAGTATGATTTCAAGGATGAAGTCAACGTCGATGTGCTCGGCCACTTGTTCGAAAAGTCCATCACCGAACTCGAAAAGCTCCGCGTCGCGGGCATCTTCGGCCCCGCCACCGCCGCTGGCCCGGCACCCAAAATGCAGAAATCCGCCGAACGCAAGCGCTTCGGCATTTACTACACCCCGCCCGAGTTCACCGGGTTCATCGCCACGCAGGCGGTTGGGGAACTGCTCGCCCAGCGTTTTGCCGATCTTAAGAAAGCCCACGAAATCACCCCAGCCGAGGAAGAAGGCGCCACGGAGTCCCCGCGTATCGCCGCCTATTACCAGCAGTGTCTGGCCACCCTGCGAAGTTTCAAAGTGGTCGATCCGGCCTGCGGCTCCGGCGCCTTCCTTATTGCCGCCTACGATGTCCTGGAAGCACACTACGACACCGTCGTGAAAAACCTTGTGGCCCAGAATGTTCCCGGCGCTCTCGAATTGGCCGCCAATATCCCCGACCTGATCATCACCGAAAATCTCTATGGCGCGGATTTATCCGAACAAGCCGTCGAAATCACGCGACTGGCCCTGTGGATTAAGACCGTCCGGTTCGATAAAACCCTGGCCGACCTCTCGCGGAACATTGTCTGGGGAAACTCGCTGGTGGATGACAAAACGGTCCACGCCATGGCCATGGATTGGAAAGAACAATTCCCTGAAGTATTCCAGCGCCCCGAGCCGGGCTTCGACGCCGTCATCGGCAACCCGCCGTGGGAACGCCTTAAGTTGCAGGAACGCGAGTTTTTCGCCTTTTCCGCGCCGGAGATCGCGTCCGCCGTCAACGCCGCCACGCGCCGCAAACTCATCGAAAAGCTCGCCACCGGGAATCCCGACCTCTTCGCACGCTACACCAACGCCCAATCCGCCGCCGAAAAGACCTCCGCCTACGCCCGCGCCTGCGGCCGCTATCCCCTGACCGCCCAGGGCGACATCAATACCTACATGCTTTTCGCAGAACTGGCCCGCACCCTTGTCGCCCCCCGTGGTCGCGTTGGCATTCTGGTTCCCTCCGGCATCGCCACCGACAACACCACCAAAGAATTCTTCGCCGGTATCGTCGATTCCAATGCACTTATCAAACTCTACGACTTCGAAAATCGCGCGGGTATCTTCCCCGACGTCGACGGCCGCTTCAAGTTTTGTACCCTCATCCTCGGCGGCGCACAATCGAAAGCATCGGTTGCCGATTTCGTATTCTTCGCCCACTCCATGCTCGACCTTGAAGACCGCAATCGCCACATCGCACTCTCCAAGAAAGATATCGCCCTCCTCAACCCCAATACGCACACCTGCCCTATCTTCCGCAGCCGCCACGATGCTGAACTGACCAAGGCTGTCTATAAACGCATCCCAATATTGATCGACGATGCTCGCAAACAAAACGGCAATCCTTGGGACATCGTCTACCTCCGAATGTTCGATCAAACCAATGACGCCGAACTTTTCGCCGAGCCAACCGACTTGATGCAGCGCGGCTTTAAGCTTGACGGCAACATCATGCTCAAGGGCAAGCAAAATTACTTGCCGCTCTACGAAGCCAAGATGATCCAAGTCTTTGACCACCGCGCCGCGAGCGTGCTGACTGCTGAAGGAAATTGGGTCCGCCAAGGTCAGACCGACACAACAACTCTCGTCGGCTACCAGAACCCCGAGCATGTCGTCCTGCCGCGCTGGTGGGTCGATGCGCAGGAGGTTGACCGGATCCTTGGCGATCGCCGGCGCTCCGCGTACGTGGCGCTCAAGGACATTACGAGTGCCACGAACCAGCGCACCATGATTGCGGCCTTGGTGCCGCACATCGCTCTTGTCAACTCCGCTCCGCTTCTGCTCTTTGGGCCGGGCATCACGCTCGCCCAACAGGCCTGCTTTCTGGCAAATCTCAACAGCTTTGCCTATGACTTTATTGCACGTCAGAAAGTTGGTGGAAACCACCTGAATTTCTTCATCGTCGAACAACTCCCCACGCTGCCCCCGGACGCCTACGCCGACAAATGCTCGTGGAACAAGAAGCAAACCCTCGAATCATGGATTTCCGAGCGTGTACTCAAGCTCTCCTGCACCGCCAACGATATGATCCCCCTGGCCAAGGCCTGCAACTTCAACCCGCCCACTTACGTGTGGAAATGGAAAGAGGCCGAGCGGGCCCAGCTTCGCGCGGAATTGGATGCCGCCTACTTCCATCTTTACGGCATCAGCCGCGACGATGTCATCTACATCCTCTCAACCTTCCAAGCCAGCGGCGACCCCGCCGATCCCCATTCCACCGCCGCCCTGGTGTTGCAGCAGTACGATCGCCTTGCACCTTGATCCGCGCAGCAACCACGCGCCACTAAACTCACCGTAGCGGTCGGCAGTTACAGATCCATAGGCACGTGACAATGAACTGACGAGAATTTCGATATTGCAAAAGCACGACCGGGAGCGCGGGAAAACTGGAGCCCGCAGCCTCAATGGCTCGATGACCCCATCACCCGATGACCCGATCAATCGTTTCGTCATTGATCCATTGATCCTTCGAATTTGATTCGTTCCCGGCGCGCCGGGATCATTCGTCATTCACCGCCGCCCCCCTATTTCACCGCCCACGGCTTGCCATTGACCGCAACATTCCGGACTTGCAGATTCTCTACGCCAGTAGCATCGAACTGGTCGCTCTTAAGTTTCAGGTCGACATTTTCCAGCACCACATTGCTGATCGTCGCCTGCTTACCCGGTTGGATCTTGCCCATGGACTCGGCGTTGCCCGTGACGCCCGACACCGTGATGTTGGTCACAGTGGAGTGCGGCGGGCTTTGGCCCTTGAGATCGAAGAACTGCGACCAGGGGCTGACCTCAAAGATCCGGCCATTGTGCATAACGATGTCCCGGCAATGAAAATCTTCGTAGTGCTGCGGCGTATCGGGGCGCAGCTTCAGGTGCACCAGGGCCATGGAACCATTAATGGTGCAGTGCTCCAGCACCACATCGCGCACCACCGTCGCCTCGCTGCCGCAGGTCACGCCGCCGCCACCTTCGTTATAGGTGCAGCCGGAGATGCGGATGTGCTCCACCGGCGGACTGCTCGGATCCGCCAGGGCAAACGGCCCCTTGGTACCTTTAAGGGCAATGCAATCATCCTGGACGGCAAAGGTGCAGTCGCGCACGGTGATGCGCTGGCAACTGTCCAAGTCCATGCCATCGGAACTCGGGGCGCGCTTGCCGGTGCCCTGGGCGGCATGGATGTTCAGCCGCTCCAGCAGCGCATCCTGGCAGCGGTACAGGTGCAGATTCCAGAAACCCGAGTCCTTGAATTCCACGCCGCTGATCTGGAGGTCCCTGCAATTCTGGAAGAACACCAGCCGCGGCCGCGGAACTTCCAGATTGGTGCAATGCCGGTTTTCCTTGCGGCGCTGCCAGAAGGCATCCCAGAACGGCGCACCGTGGCCATCAAGCGTGCCCGGGCCGCTCAGGCGCAAATGATCGATCCCATCGGCATTGAGCAGCGCCGGCAGCCACGGCTCCATGTGCCCTTCGATGCGGGTGTTCATCCGCGGATAGTCGCTTACGGCAGTGGAACCCTGGAGCACCGCGCCTTGGTCCAGGGCAATGTTCACCCTCGGCTTAAGAAACAGCGCCCCGCTGACAAAGACTCCCTTCGGGAAACGCAGCGTGCCGCCGCCGGCCGCGGATAGCTGGTCGATGGCCGCCTGCAGGGCCCGGGTATTGAGTGTTTGGCCATCGCCCACTGCGCCATATTGGGTGATCAGGGAGGCCGCCGGCCCGCTGGTCGGGACGGCACCCGAGCACGCCCCCAACAGAAACAGGGCCGCCAGGCTCATCACGGCCGGCAAGCGTCGCGCGGCATTCAAAAGCACCATCATATTCATTCCGCCTTTTTACGTTGCTGCACCTTGCGGCATGGTACCGCCGCGCGGGCCACCCGCATAGTTCACTCCAACGCCGGATTAATTAAACCGTCTGCCCGCCAATATGCGCTCGGCCTTGGCGTTGTGCTTGTTATGGCGATCGCGGAAGAGCCCGGCCCCAGACTGCGGTATACCGCGCCCACTTTTGGAGATCTCCATGGCCTATGCTCCCGTACCATCCCCTGCCATACCAGCCGCACTGCGGCGCCTGGCGGCTGTGACCATCCTGACGCTGTGCGCCGGGGCGCCGGCCGCCACGGATACCACGCCGGGCCTGCTGGCCGGCACGCCGGAATCCGTGGCCCGGCGCATCGCGCCCTCCTCGCCCCAGGTAACGGTCCACTGCCGGGCCGATCTGCCCGATAGCCCGCTGGAGGTCCGCGTGGCGCCGGGCACCGACAGCTACCCCGGCATTACCGTCAAGCCCGAGGGCACGTACTGGGACCTGGCGGCATTCGGGCACATCGCCGCCCGCATCGAGAATACCGGCACCGTGCCAATCTTTCCCTGCCTGCGCGTCGATAATCCCGGGGACTGGAAGCGCAACCCCTGGAGCGCCCACAACGAGTCGATTGCACCGGGCCAAAGCGCCACCCTCACCACCTGCTTCGGCTATGCCTTCGGCAAACGCGGCTTTGCCCTCCAGCCGGCCACGATCAACCAACTGCTGATCTTCCTGGGTAAACAGGACCAACCGCAGTCGTTCCGCATCGCGTGGATCCGGGCCGGCGGCACGCCCGGCGAAAAGCCGCCCGTCGCGCCGGGGCAGATCATCACGCGGCTTAAAGACGGCATCGTCCTGGGCGCCGGCGGCACGCTCGCAGGCCACCTGCAATTGAAAGCGCACGAAGCCCAGGCCACCCTTGTACCGGCCACCCAGGGGCAAGCGGTCCGTATTGTGGCGGCCACGCCCAGGGAATCCAGCGTAACGCTGGCGCCGGCCGTCGGCCGCTGGAGCCTGGTCGATTTCAACCAAATTACGCTCCAGGCCCACAACGCCGGCACCACGCCACTGGCGTTTTCCGTGCGGGCCGAAAGTTCGGAGGGGGCGACGGCGGCGGTGAGCCCCGCAGCTCCGGTGGCGCCCGGCGCACCGGTGGAACTGGTGATCCCCTTCGCCAGCACCACGGTCTGGACTGGCCCCCAAACCGGGTCGCTCTTGAACAATGCCGTCATGACCGGCATTACCGTCACTATTCCCGCCGGCCAGGCGCCGGCGACCCTGGTGATCGATGCCGTCCGCGGCACGGTCGCGCCGCCCCCCGTGCTGCCCGACTGGCTGGGCCAGCGTCCCCCGGTCGAGGGCCACTGGACGCAGACGCTCAACGACAATTTCGACGGTGCGGATGTCGATCGCACCCACTGGTCCACCGAAGGCGAGAACTACTGGGATAAGGAGCGCACGCATTTCAGCCGCCGGAACGTCATCGTCGGCGGTGGCGTGGTGCGGTTGCGCCTGGCGAAAACCCCGGGACATCACAACGACGATCCCCAGCGTTACCAAAGCGATTACGCCACTGGCTACCTGAGCAGCTTCGGCAAATGGACGCAGCGCTACGGCTACCTTGAAGCACGCATGAAACTCCCCACCGCGCCAGGTCTCTGGCCGGCGTTCTGGACCATGCCCGATCGCGGCCCGGGCGCCGCCGAGCGCGGCTCGACCGCATTCGGCGGGATGGAATTCGACATCATGGAGTACCTGACCCGCTATGGCCCGTATCACTACAACATCGCCTGGCACTGGGATGGCTATCAGAAAGACCACAAGCAACGCGGCAACGAACGCACGTACTGCCCGCCGGATAAGGATGGCTTTATCGTCGCGGGCCTGCTGTGGGAGCCGGGATGCCTGAGCTTCTACGCCAATGGCCACTGTGTGGCCCGCTGGGAGAACCCCCGCGTTTCGAACGTCCCGGCCCACATCCTCTTCACCCTCCCCTGCGGCGGCTGGGGTGGCAACGACCTCGACGATACGGGCCTGCCCGATGACTTTGTCATCGACTGGGTCCGCGCCTGGCAACGCGAGGATTGGGCCAAGCTGCCGCCGGCGGCCCCCGCAGCCCCGTGAGTTCCCAGGAAAACCACCGGTCGGGAAATTCCCCCCCGCCGATCAGCGACCCTTGCGCCGCTTCTCGCGGTTCTTGCGTTTCTGGTCCGGGCTTAACCGGGCGCTGCGCATCTTCTGGGTCAGCGGGTTGACCCCGCCGCCGGCGCCGAGCTTGTTCATATCCATGGAGCTCATCGCCTGGGCCATCTTCATGCGGTTGCCCATGGACATCCCGGTCATGCGCTTGGCCATGTCCCGCGCCTGGCCAAAGCCCTTGATCAGGCGCGAAACGTCCTCGACCTGCGTGCCGGCCCCGCGGGCAATGCGCCGCCGCCGCGAGCCATCCATCATATCTGGATCGGCGCGTTCCACGGTCGTCATCGACTGGATGATCGCCTCGGTCTTGTTGAGTTCCTCTTCCGGAAGCTCGATGTCCTTGAGCGCGCTGCCGATGCCCGGCAGTAAACCCATGATCTGCTTGAGCGGACCCATTTTCCGCACGGAACGCATCTGCTCCAGGAAGTCATCGAGCGTGAAGGTGGCCTTGGCCATCTTCTCCTGGAGTTTGGCGGCCTTGACCTCGTCAAATTCCGCCTGGGCTTTTTCCACCAGGGTCAGGATATCGCCCATGCCCAGCATGCGCTGGGCAATACGGTCCGGGTGAAATTCCTCCAGGGCCTGGAGCTTTTCGCCTACGCCCAGGAACTTGATCGGCTTGCCGGTGATCGCCTTGACGCTCAGCGCGGCACCGCCGCGCGTGTCCGAATCAAACTTCGTCAGGATCACGCCGTCGAGTTCCAGTTGCTCGTTGAACGCCTTGGCGGAAACCACGGCATCCTGGCCGACCATCGCATCGACCACCAGCAGGATCTGGTGCGGCTTGACCTGGGCATTGATCTGCCGCAGCTCATCCATCAGCGGCTCGTCGATATGCAAGCGGCCGGCGGTGTCCAGCAGGATCACATCGCGCCCATTGGCGCGGGCAAACGCCAGGGCATTGCGGCACACCTGCACCGGGTTGCTGACACCCGGCTCTTTGTACACCGGAACCTCTACCTGCGCGCCGAGTGTTACAAGCTGATCGATGGCGGCCGGGCGCTGCAAATCCGCGGCGACCAGCAGGGGATTTTTCCCTTTGCCCTTAAGGTACATGGCCAGCTTGCCGCAGGTGGTGGTTTTGCCGGATCCCTGCAAGCCGCACATCATCACGATGGTAGGCCCGGGCTCGACAAAGTAGAAACGGGAATCCACCGGCCCCATAAGGTTGCACAGCTCATCGTAGACGATCTTGATGATCTGCTGTCCCGGTTCCAGGGAGGCCAGCACTTCCGTGCCGATCGCCTTTTCCGTGACATCCTTGACGAACTTATTGACCACATCGTAGTGGACATCGGCTTCGAGCAGGGCGGTGCGCACCTCGCGCATGGCGTCGCGCACGTTGCCTTCGCTGATCTTGCCTTTGCCCGAAAGGCCGCGGAAGAAAGAGCCAAACTTATCCTGCAATGATTCAAACATGAGAAATTACTCACCTGAGAGAAATAGGACTTTCCGACGCCTGCCGCGCATCGGACACGGGAAAACCCTTGTCGGGGATCACATCGTTGCGGCTAAAGAGCTTCTCGGCACAGAACCCGGCGGCAAACAGCGCCAGGCCGCAGGTGCTTAGAAGCGTTTGCAGCACAAAGAAAAGCATGTGTAGGGACGGCCCAAAATGCAACAAATTCAGCACCAGGCCCTGCACCATCGCCAGGCCCACCGCCAGCACCACCAGTACCGCCCCCCCAGCCTGCATGGCGCTGGTGGGTTTACGGGCGCGCAAATAAGCCATGACGCTGCACGCGGCAATCACTCCCCAAAGCAGCACATGGGCCAGGGAACCAGCCAGGCCCACGATGCTGTAAATGTTCATACCTGCCATACGCATGCTCCTCTACCGTTCACGCCCATGGATCGCAATCCATGGGCCAGTGGGGGTGGCCCGCAGCCGGTGCGCAGATCCGTACCCCGGTGACGAACATCCTATTTTAAGGCATATCGCGCCGAAAGTCTCTGCCCGCATGCCAAGAGCATGCCGCATGCCGCGGGGAAGAGGGGCGATTTTTGGGGGGGACCGCCAGATTTGTACAATGAACGCACATGGGCCTATGGATTGTAATCCATGGGCGTGGGAATCACAGGCCATTACCGGCCCGCCCTCACCCCGTCGCCGGCACGCCCACCGCATGCTGGAGCGCGCGCAGTCCCACACGGTCAATCATTTCGCCCAGGCGCTCACCTTCCTGCGCTGTGGCGGCATAGAAGGCGATAATCTTGTCCACCAGTTCCAGCGCCCGCTCGTCGGTTACTTCTTCGAGCAACAACACCTTGCCCAGACGCGTATTCATCCCCCCGGCCCCACCGACCAGGATATTCCAGCCATGGGCGCCGCCCCACAAGCCAATGTCCTTGATCCCGGTTTCCGCACACTGATTGCCGCAGCCCGAAACCCCCAGTTTCATCTTGCCCGGCAGTGGCCGCGCCGCGTAGCGTTTATCCAGTTCCAGCCCCATGGCCAGCGAATTCTGCCGCCCGCGCTTGCAGAAATCCGTACCGGGGCAGGCCCGTACCGAGCGCACCACGGTGCCGCTCATATAACCCGGCGCGGTTCCCAAGTCCGCCCAGGCGGCATCGATATCCTTTTCCTGCAACCCCACAATGGCGATCCGCTCAGCACTGGTGCACTTGATGGCGGCGGCATGATACTTTTCGGCCACGTCGGCAATCTTGCGCAGCAGTTCCGGCGTCACCAGCCCGCAGGGCAGATGCGGCGCAATGGCGTAGGTTTCCCGATCACGCTGGAGCACCACGCCCCGATCACCATCTTTTAACACACCGGCACCCGCAGTTAACAAAACCGGATAAAGAGATTAAGTAATCCATCATGGTAGCAACTCCACCCTGACAGTCAAAGACAGCGGGGCCTCACGGCGTCCCAAAAAAGAAACTCACGGAGCCGTTATACGTCCCCTTGGCGAGTGCCTTCTGGCCCGCGGGACCCTGCTTGTCGGCCCCCATGAACTTGCTGCCGATTGGAGGAATCGCATGCAGGAAAGAAATGTCCCCCGCCGGAAAGGCCGGCGAAACATTCTTGGCTTCTTTAACGGCGGGATATTTGGGCGTGAGCACCTGCACGTACAAATCATCCTGGCCCAGCAGGGCTGTAATGGGGCCTTCGCTGGTACCCAGTTGCAACCAGCGCACGCCGGCGTAGTAACCTTTGAACTCCGGGTATTTCCAGAGCGTATGGCCCGTAATCGTGTCGTTGTACTGGTTCTCCCACACGCTCAGCGTGCCGCCGGGCAGGCGGTTCTTCCACGCCCGGTACGGCCCGTTGCCCAGCCACTTCATCTGCCGCACGTTGGCCTCGGGATAGTTGAAACTCACGCCATAAAAATCCTGCGGGCCTTCGGCCGTATAACTGTAATCCAGTTGCAGCCAGCCATTGGGGTGCAGGCGCCACGTCACCGCCTGGAGGTTGCCGCCATAGGTCACATGCACCACTGCGTCGCCGCCCTCGGTGCGGTGTTCGATGGACTGCGGCACAGCCGTGCCCACCGCCACCCGCGGCCCATTGGCCAGCGAAAAGGCCTGGCCGCCCCGCGTCACCGCTTGCAGCAACCCCGCCGGTTTGCCGATCACCACCGTTAAATCACCACTCCGCAGCGTAATGGCATCGGCACTCTCCGCCGCGGTCACCTGCTGGTTCCCCGGCGCTGCCGCCACGGCGCGATAATTCCCCAACCCGCCCACCGGCCAGACCCAGGTCCACAATTCCTTGCCCGCCGGATCCGTCACGCGCAGCGCCAGCGCCTCGGCCTTCTGCCAATCCGGCGGCAAGTCCAATTGCAACGCGCCTTTGCCGCCCGGCGGCACCGCGCCCGTGAGCTTTCCCGCACCTTCGGCGAGCACCGCAAAGCCAGTGGCGGCATCGCCGGGCCGCGGAAACTTCCGCAGTTGCCACGTAAAGCCGCACTGCCGGGCCTCCGTAAAGCTATAACGGTTCTCCACCGTCAGCGTGCCGGTAAAATCCTGGGGCAAGACGCGCGGGCCAATGACGATCGGCGACCAGATCTCCTGGATCGCAAAGTAACTGCCCTCTTTTTCCCGGTATGGACCCACAATGCCATCGGGCGCCAAAGAACCGCGGCCATCGAGTTGTCCGTCCTGGTCCACGCGTTTAACCGCCTCATCCAGAAATGCCCAGATAAAGCCGCCCGCACTGGCCTTGCTCGGCCACATGACGTTCCAATAATCCTCCAGGCCGGCGCCCGCCCCCCCGTCGAACAAGCCATGAATCATTTCCGTAGGCATGTAGGTAAGGTCGCCGGAGCAGCCGCTGATTACGCCATCGTACTTGGGATAATGCTGATCGTTCATGCCCTGAAACTTGGCCCACGGATGCAGTACATGCCGCTGCTGCGGATCCCACCTGGCATAATCACCATCCAGATCGAAATTAAAACCCCCTTCGTTGCCGTTGTCCCAGAACAGGATGCACGGATGGTTTACATCGCGTGTGACCATTTCCTCCACCAGCTTCCGCCCCACCGGCGTATCGTGCGCGTGCTGCCAGCCGGAAAGTTCATCGAGCACGTAGAGTCCCAGCTCGTCACACGCCTCAAGAAAATGCTGATCGGGCGGATAGTGCGACATCCGCACCGCGTTCATGTTCATCCCCTGGAGCAACGCAATATCGCCGCGGCTGATCTTCGCGCTCACGCAGCGCCCGGAATCCGGCCAGAAAACATGCCGGCAACACCCCTTGAGCCACACGCGCTGGCCGTTGACATACAACCCCGCACCGGGTCGCACTTCGACGGTGCGAAAACCAAAGCGCTGGCGGATCTGATGCACGGTGGTGGCCCCCTGGTTCAGGCGTACTTCCACCTGGTACAAATTGGGCGTCTCGGCCGTCCAGAGGCGCGGCGTGGGGATCTGCGTCTGCAACGCCACGGTGGGTTTCGTTGCCGCTATGGTAGTGGAAAAAGCCGCCCCCACCGCATGGCCATCCATATCCAGTATCTGCGCTTCGACCCGATCGGCGGCAGCCAGATCATGGCCCATGACATCCATGGCAAAGTGCCCATCCGCCGCGGCATTAATCGCCACCCGGTCGATAAACTCGGCCGGAAAGCTCTCCAGGTAGACCGGCCGGAAAATGCCGCCGTAATTCCAGTAATCACCCCGGCGCTCGGCGCGGTTGACCGCCGTGTTGGCGGATTCATCATCCACCGTCACTTCCAGCAGATTCTTTTGTCCAAACTTCAACAGTTTCGTCACGTCGTACCGAAAGCGGTAGTACCCCCCCTGGTGCATCGGCCCGGCCGATTGGCCATTGATGCGTGCCTGGGTGTCGGTCATTGATCCCTCAAACACCAGGTACGTATGGCGCGTGGCCCAATCCGCCGGGACGGCAAAAGTATGCTTGTACTGCCCCTGCACCGGCACGGCATTCTTGCCGACCTGCACGCCATAGGAAAACACGCCAAAGCCCTGCAACTCCCAGTTGGACGGCACCGGAATGGTGGTCCACTTTTGCGCATTGCGCCCGGCGGTGCAGAAGAACTGCCACGTTACCGCATCATCTTTATCATGCCCGGAAAGATATTGCCGCTGCGTCTGTTGCCCCCACGCGTGCCCCGGCCACGTAAGGACCATTAGCGCCAGCATCAAACCCGTGGCCCATCGCATTCCCATCGCCAAACCTCCGGTACTGAAACTCACAACCGGTGCATCGTAAGGCGGAAGTCATAAGTCGTAAACCGCAAATTGTAAACCGGAACCGGCGCGTGCCGCCGCCGGTTGCCGTAGGCCCGTTTAGCGCCGTCGCAACGCGACGGATGGTGACGCGTGCATGCGACACCGCGGCAACGAGCCCGGAGGGCTCGAATATTCAATAGCCGGGGGCAGAGCCGTGTTCCGGCGCACCGGGATACGGCGTCGCCCCCGGGAATCAGAATCCGAAAATCCGGCGGTCTGAAAGACTGCAACATTCCCGCTGCGGTGCGCAATGCCAAATCGCCCCCCCGCGGTTATTTCTTCTCCGCCCTGGCGTAAAGCTCTTTGAGTGCCGCCGAATAGTATTTGAACAACCCGGGGCAGAGCCACCCTTCTTTCTTCGATTGCTGACAATAGTACCAGTTGCCATACGCATCGCCGCGGCGCCACGTAAGTTTGATGGTATGCCCTGGGAAAGGCTGGGCAGAGAACAGCAGGCGAAATCCCTGGTCGGCATTGGGGCTATCCTTGACCATGTCGTTAATCATGTCCGGAATGCCGTTGACGAAAGGTTCCTTCTTGAGCCCGACGGCCGGGTCGTCAAAAACCCAGGTGCCCGCGTAACGATACGGGGCAATGACCATGAGTGAGTTCGAGGGATAAACGCCAACGGGGCGAAGGTATCCCCGCTGCCAGGCAACGGCAGCGGCGAGGACTACGACGCTGGTGACAATAGCCAAAACTCGCCATATGTTGAAGGTCTTCTTCATGACAACCTTATTCACTGTTAAGGGTTTCCCGAACCTTCACCCGCGCCATGGGACGCAGCATCTGGCCGTGGATCACCATTCATGATACCACCAGCAACCGCGACCGTCCCCCGCATGCTGATCCAGGCCCCCAGCGCCAGCAGGACGAAACCCGCGCCCACGGCGATGAGTCCCCAAGTCTCGGCGCTTTGGGGTATCAGGCTCTGGACCCAGTTGCCAACGCGCGACCCTGTCTGTATCAGCCCCTGGCCCAGCAGTAACAGCGCTTCACGATATATTGCCAGCAGGCCCCCCACCGCCCCGACTGCCAGCGTCAGCAAGCGATAGCGTGGCAGGAAACAATACACGCCGGTAAGGAACGTCGCCGCCAGGGCCAGTTCCGATGGCGTAATGACATGGGTTCCCACGTGCTGCCACAATTCCACGGGATTGCCGGCGGAAAACAACACGGCTGCCAGCGGCAGCACCACGCGGACGAATGCAATATCGTGTGCCGGCAGCAACCGCGATGGACGCAGGCGGCGCGATGCCAGCGTAAGCGCCAGCAGAATCGGCGTCAGGTTGGCACAGTAGAATGGGGCCTCATAGAGCCAGTGCATGATCCACAGATGCGCCAGCAGCGACAGGTACGGCACCACGGTAAACGCGCCAACAAATACCGTGACAAACCGTGTTTCTTCCGGGCGCGGCGGGGCGTTCCGCCGCGAAAGCGCCATGATCGCATCGCGTAGAAACGGCAGCGCGCCGACCACCCACCACACGCCATAGAGGGCGGTGCCCGATACCGTACCCTCCGGACCGATCCGCCGGAAGAACCCCGGCATGACATACAGCACCGCCAGTTCCAGCGCGACAAACGCCAGGATACGCCCCGCCTCCGGTGCGCGAATCGCACGCAGCAACACCCACACCTTGAACACCCCAAGCAGGAGCAAAAGCACGTTTATGGCCCCACCCACCCACAGGTCGGTGGTGACCGTCTCGCCGTTGAGGAAGGCGGCATCGACCAGGAACAGCAGTTCGATCATCAGCACGCAGCCCGCATCGCGCACCAGCCGGCACCGCACGTAGAGCAGATAGCCCAAACCCACCAGCAGCAGTTCATAGATGTTGATCGTGACCAGTAGCCCCACAAGTTTCCAGAGTTCCCCGGCCTGCACGTTCATGGCGTGCTGGAGAGCATAACAGCCAAACAACATGCATACGGCGCTAAGCAGATAGAACGGGTTGTGATCGACGATCCACGCCACGGGATTTTTGGAGTTGGTGGTAACCATCAGCGCGCACCTCCAGCTTGCGGGTTTGGGACAGAGACGCGATTTCAAAGAAACCGGCGACGGAGCCGTGTACCGGGGAATTGATGCTCCGGCCATCTATTACTACTGTGCCGGATGCGAAAAGGTTTGGCAAAATTTATTTAATTGTGGTTACCACCGCCGCCAATCGCGCGATCTCCCCACCGGAACCCCACGCTGTTGCCGGCCCTCGGTGAAGCGTGCCACGATCCCCAGAATCAGCCCGCACAGGAAGCACCCCGCCCCCAGGTAAAGCGGGATGGCGCCCCAGTGCATCCGCCGCGCCAGTTCATGTGGATCCGGCGCCCCGTCCGTGGTGCGCACAAATTGAAACGCCAGGATCTTCAGCAGCACCGCCAGCGCCACGCCGGTCATACCCAATACTTTAAGTATCAAACTTGAAGTTTTCATCCGGTCGCTACTACTCCACGTTGCCGCTGCGGCAACGGCTATACTGGCGTCGCGTTGCGACGGCGCTAAACGAACCGGGGCCACCAACGTCTCAGTCCACGGCGCTCCCAATGAACGCGTTCCCGTCTTCGTGCGCCTTCGTGGCTTCGTGCCTTCGTGTTTATGCCCTTCCGCCACGATGCGTCATGTCTTGATCACCGGCAGCGCCACGCGCGTTCCGGCATCGGCCGCGGCACGCTCCGCTTCGATCTTGGCGTAGCCGCTGCCCAGTTCGCCAATGGGTTCCGGCGGCACCACCGCGACGACTTTTTCGCCCAGCTTCGCTTCGCCGCGCAGCACCTTGTCCTGAAAACCCTTGCATTCGGCCAGCAGGCGGTCCAGCAACTGCTCTTCGGGCACGCCGTTGGCCACCATCTGGCCCTGCACGTAGATGATGCCCTTGCGATCGCCGGCAAACAGTGCCACATCGGCCCCTTCGCACTCGCCGGGCCCGTTGACCACGCAGCCCATCACCGCCACCTTCACCGGCAGATGGATCTGCTCCTTGAGTTTCTTATTGACCGCCTGGATCAGCGTGAACAGATCGACCTGGATGCGCCCGCAGGTGGGGCAACCGATCAACTCCGCACCCTTGCGTTCGCGCAGGCCCAGCACGTAAAGCAGTTCCAGACCGTCATCGACCTCGTAAACCGGGTCGTTGGCGTAGCTGATGCGGATCGTATCGCCAATGCCGCTCAGCAGCAGGTGCCCCAGCGGCACAACACTGCGAATGGTCCCGGTTTCCTTGGGACCCGCGTGCGTGACGCCCAGGTGCAGCGGATGATCGAAACGCTTGGAGATTTCGCCATACGCATCGACCACCAGGGCCGGATCGATCGACTTGGCGGAAATCACAATGTCATAAAAATCGCGGGCGTAAAAGATGTCCAGGTATTCTTCGAGCTTGGCGATCATGATCGCCAGCATGTGGCCGTGCTTGTTGTTGGAAAAGACTCCGCCGAGTTCCTTGGCGCGTTTCTGCTTGTCTTTGCGTTCGACAATCGAGCCTTCGTTGACGCCGATACGGATCGGCAGGCCCCGTTCCTTGCAGGCATCAATAACCTTTTCCACCTGCACCCGCTCGGTGATGTTGCCCGGGTTCAGGCGGATCTTGGCCACGCCGGCCGCGATGGCTTCCATGGCCCGCTGAAAGTGGAAATGCACATCCGCCACGATCGGCACGTTGACCTGCGGAATAATCTGCGCCAGGGCCTCGGTATCCTTGCGCTCCGGCACGGCGACGCGCACAATATCGGCGCCGGCCGCGGCGAGTTTGTTGATCTCCGCCACGCACTTGTCGATGTCGTGCGTGTAGCACGAGGTCATCGACTGCACCGACACCGGGGCATCCCCGCCGATCAAGACCGGCCCCACTTTGACCTGACGGGTTTTTCTGCGCACCACCATACATACTCCATAATGCGAAAAACGAGCAACGTATTGTATCCCGGGATTGCTGATAATAAAACGCCGCCCCTGTCGTTAACCCCCTATTGGTGGTAAATTTGTTCGCCGGCATTGGTTAACGCCGTGGGCGTGCCCCAGTGCCCTCGAGTGCAATATTTAGGAGAATGCTGATGACGGCAGGTGTGGTGGCCCCCAAGGGACTCATGGACGAATCGGACTTGCAGGCCGTGGCCAACTTGCGTTCAGCCCACGCCGCGATTAAATCCGAACTGGCCAAGGTCATCGTCGGCCAGGACCAGGTCATCGATGAAATTCTGATTGCCATCTTCACGCGCAGCCACGCCCTGCTGGTGGGCGTGCCGGGGCTGGCCAAAACACTCATGGTCTCCAGCCTCGCTCAGACGCTGCATCTGACCTTCAAGCGCATCCAGTTCACGCCCGATTTGATGCCCACCGACGTCACCGGCACCGAAATGATCCACCAGGACCACACCACCGGGGAGCGCAAGTTCCGCTTCCTGCCCGGCCCGATCTTTGCCAACATCGTGCTGGCCGATGAAATCAACCGCACCCCGCCCAAAACGCAGGCCGCCATGCTCGAATCGATGCAGGAACGCCACGTTACGGTGGCCGGGCAAAATTACAAACTGCCCGAGCCCTTCTTTGTACTGGCCACCCAGAACCCCGTGGAGCAGGAAGGCACCTACCCCCTGCCCGAAGCCCAGCTCGATCGCTTCATGTTCATGATCAATGTCGATTACCCCAGCAGCAAGGAAGAGCGGCTGATTATGAAGATGGCCACCGGCATCGCCGCCGAACGCCCCCAACCCGTGCTGACCGCCGAAAACATCCTGCAACTCCAAAGCACCGTACGCCGCATGCCCGTGGCCGAACATGTCTACGCCTATGCCGAAAAAATTGTCCGCGTCACCCGGCCCAAGACGCCTGAAGCACTCGACTTCTGCCGCAAGTGGCTCACCTGGGGCGCCGGCCCGCGTGCCAGCCTCAATCTAATCCTGGCCGCCAAGGCCCGCGCCATACTCAACGGCCAATACCACGTCAGTTGCGACGATATCGCCGCCGTGGCCCCGCCCATCTTCCGGCATCGCATGACGCCCAACTTTGCCGCCCAGTCCGAAGGCGTTACGGCCGATGATATCACGCGCAAAATTCTCGCGGCGATTCCCAAGGACGCCAAGCTCGACTAGCCGCCGTGCCATTTTGCGTGTCGTCACCCTGCTGGTAAAAGAAGACCATGCCCGTTAAACCCCAGACATTACTTGACCCCGCTACGATCAGCCAGGCCGAACATCTCGGCCTCCAGGCGCGTTTCATCGTCGAAGGCTTCATGTCCGGCGAACACAAGTCGCCCTTCCGCGGCTTTGCCATCGAGTTCACCCAGCACCGCGAATACGTTCCCGGCGACGACCTGCGCCACCTGGATTGGAAAGTGCTCGGCCGCACCGACCGCTACTACCTCAAGCAATACGAGCAGGAAACCAACTACGTCGCCCACATCCTGCTCGACGGGTCGGAGTCCATGAACTACGGCTCGGGGGCCGTGAGCAAGCTCCAGTACGGCAAGCTGATGGCCGCCTGCCTGTCGTATTTGGTCCTGTTGCAACGCGATGCGGTGGCGCTGGGCATATTCGATTCGCAGATGCGCCAGACCATCCAGCGCACCGGATCCCTTAACTCCATCCACAACATCATGAATGTGCTGGCGGATTTCCATCCCACGCGCACCACCAACATCGCCACCGTGCTGCACACCCTGGCCGGCCAGATTCGCCGGCGCGGCATAGTGATCATCATCTCGGATTTCTTTGACGACGAAGAAAAGATCCTCGAAGGGATCCAGCACCTGCGTTTTGGCGGATCGGAAGTCATCGTGTTTCATGTCCTGGACCCGTTTGAGCTGGAATTCCCGTTCCAAGGCACGGTGGAATTCCAGGGGCTCGAGAACATCCCCAAGGTGATGGCCCGGCCCCACGAAATTCGTAAGAGTTACCTCCAGCAGATTAATAACTTTGTCACCCGGATCCGCGAAGGCTGCGAACGCAACAACTGCCACTACCTGCAAGTCAACACCGCGCACGCCCTCCATGAAGTTCTGACCGGGTACCTGGCGTTCCGCCTCCGCACCACCACCCGCTGAGGAAACCACAGATGAATCGCCACAACCAAAAACCTGAACACGAAGTCACGAAGCCACGAAGGACCACGAAGAAGACAACGAAATGGAACCGCAGATGAACGCAGATAAACACAGATAAGACAATTTGAATTCTTGGTCATTTGGTGGTCTTACGTGTGGCATTAACGATAATTCCCCGGGAGCAGAAATAAGGCATGATGATTTCAATAACATCTGTGTTCATCTGTGTTTATCTGTGGTTCACTCTCGAAGTCTTTCTTCGTGCGTCTTCGTGACTTCGTGTTTATTCTTTCTGGCTGCGGCTATGCCGCGCCGTGTTTATCTGTAATTCCAAGGTAGCGTGGCACTGTTATGTTTGCCAATCCTTTTTTACTCCTCGGCCTGGGCGGTATCGCCGTGCCGATCATCATTCACCTGCTTAACCGGCGGCAGTTTCAGCACGTGGTCTGGGCCGCCATGCGATTCTTGCAGATCAGCATGGAACAGAACCGCCGCCGCCTGCGCATCGAAGATCTGCTGCTGCTGCTGCTCCGCTGCCTGATCATGGCCCTGCTGGCCCTGACCCTGGCCCGCCCGCTATGGCGTTATTCCCACCTGGTGGCCCTGGGTTCCAGCAAAGTCACCGCCGTGGTTATCCTCGACAACTCCGCTTCCATGGGCCAAACCGACGGCACGGAATCCCGCTTTGTCCAGGCCAAACGCATTGCTGACAACCTGCTCGACGGTTTCCCACGCGGCTCGGCCGCGGCCCTGCTGCTGGCTGCGGATACCGTCGATCCGGTCATTGCCGAACCGTCACTGGAACTGGGCCGCGCCCGCGAACTGGTGCACCAGGCCGCCTTGACCGGGCGCGCCACCGATCTGCTGCCGGCCCTCCAGAAAGCCTCCGCCATTCTCCGGGACAAACCCAACCCGCATAAGGAAATTTACGTCATCACCGACGGCCAGGCCCTGGGCTGGAAGCTCTCGGCCGATATCCAGCGCCTCTTGGAAGCCCAGAAAGAAGACATCACCACCAACGTCATTTTTGTCGGCACCCCCGAACCGACCAACCTGGGGGTGAGCGATTTGCGGCTCACCGCCGACCTGGCCATCGTCAACCAGCCGCTGCGCTTTGAGGTGCAGGTGACCAACTATGGCCACACCGAGGTCCGCAGCGTCCCGGTGCGCCTGGCCCTGGACAACCAGCCGGCCTCCGAGGAAACCACCATTGAAGCCATCCCCGCCGGCGAATCCCGCAGCGTCTCCCTGTTTGCCCGCTGCCGCACCGACGGCTTTCACAGCGTCAGCGCCCGTATCCCCCCCGATCGCCTCCCCTCCGACGATGTGCGGTCGATCGTCATTCACTGCCTCAAGAAGGTCGACCTGCTGCTGGTCGATGGCCATCCCGGCGAAGCGCTGCGCGACCGCGAAAGTTATCTCCTCCAGGAAGCCCTGCAACCGGTCGATCCGCAGCAGCGCGCCAACTTTTACATCCAGGTTAAAACCATCGGTCCGGCCGAGCTGGAGAACATCCGCCTGGATCTGTTCGACGCGGTGCTGCTGGCCGACGTCCCGGACTTTTCCCCCAAGGCCCTGGCCCAGTTTGTTGCCTACCTGCGCCAGGGCAACGGCCTGGTCTTCTTCCCCGGCAATCTGACCAATATCGCCTTCTATAATGATGAACTCTACCGCCGCCGCGGCATCCTGCCCGCGGGCCTGGGCCCCGCGCGGGGCGCGGCCGACCAGGCCGAGAAATACACCACCTTCAAACCCGGCAACCTGGAGCATCCCCTGGTGGCCCGCTGGAACGACAGCGGCGCCGGGCGCCTGGAAGCAGCGCACTTTTTCCGCTGGTTCGATCTGGACATCACCCCCCGCCCAACCGCCGCCAGCCGCCCCGGTGCCGTCGCGGCCGTCGGGAGTACCGAACCGGGTACACCCCAGGTCGTCCTGCGCTATCAGGATGGCACGGCCGCCATGGTGGAACACACCTGGGGCGCCGGCCGCGTAATCCTTTTTTCCAGTACCGCCAGCACCCGCTGGAACGATCTGGCAGCGCATCCGCAGGTCTTCATTCCGCTGCTGCACCGGGCCATCGGCGCCATTTTGCAGCGCAATGACGACTTTCAAAACCTCAAGGCCGGCCAGAAGTGCGTGCTCCATCCGCCGTTGGATATGCTGGGGCGCGATGCCACCATCACCCCGCCCGCCCACGAGCCACCGCTCCCGCCGGCCATATGCCGTGTAGTCCTTCAGGATGACAAGCCCACCCTGGTCTATGAGGCCACGGACCTGCCCGGCATCTACACCGTGAGTTTCGGCGCCGATGCCCCCGCCTTGCAATTTGCCGTGCAGCAGGACCCGCTCGAATCGCAACTCGATACCCTGCCGCCCCCGCAGCGCGAAATACTTGAACGCCTGGCGCACGTGGTTACGTGGCAGCCCGGAACCCCGGTCACGCTGACTGCCGCCGGCGTGGTCGGCAGCAGCGAAATCTGGAAATACCCGGCCATCATGCTCTTGCTGCTGGCCGTCGCCGAAGTACTGCTGGCCCATTGGTTCAGCCAGCCGAAGTAAAGGATGCCCCGGTTTTGAACTATCTGCTCTTCAAACTTCTCAATATCCCCACCGATCATCCGGGACGCATTGTCCGCGCGGGGATCGGACTCCATGGCGAGACCTCCCTCGGCTGGCTGATCGTGCTGGCGGTCCTGCTGGCGGCCGGCGTGTTTTACCTCTATCGCCATGGCACGCAGGATGTGTCGCGCCCCCGCCGCCTCCTCATGGCCACGCTCCGCGCCCTGTTTCTGGCGCTGGTCCTGGGCCTGTTTGCCGGCCCGATCCTGACGCTGACCTATGCCGATGCCGTGCGCCAGACCCTGGTGCTCCTGTTGGACACCTCCGACTCCATGAGCCTCAAGGATCTCCGCGTCGAACCGGCCGACAAGGCCCGCGCCGCGCTGGCCGGGGGGCTGATCGATCCGGCCCGCGGCCTGGCCCAGCACGTGGCCAGCCTGCCGCCGGCGCTGGAGCGCCCCGCGCGCAGCGCCGTGCTGATGGCCGCCCTGCAGAACCCAAAGCTCGCCCTGCTCCAGCGCCTTGGCGCCGATTACAACCTGGTACCCCTGGCCTTTGATCGCGAACTGCGCCCGCTGATCATCGAAGGCCCCGGTGCCACCACCAACCCCGCCGCCCAAACCCCGGCTCCCCAAAGCGCCGGCACCCCGGGCTGGGTGGCACATCTGGCCGACCGCGCCCCGGGCACCGCGACCGCCACCGCCCTGGGCGATGCCATACGCGACACTATTTTCCATCAGCGCGGCCAACTGCTCGCCGGTATCATGCTGGCCACCGATGGCGGCGGAAATTTTGGCTCCAACCCGCTCGATGCCGCCCGCCTGGCCAAGGCCGAAAATGTGCCGCTGTATATCTACGGGGTGGGCATATCCAACCCGCGGGACATCATCGTTTCGAACATCTTTGTGCAGCAGGTCGCCTTTGTCCGCGACGAGGTGCCGCTGACGGTCCATGTGCGCTCGCAGGGGCTCAAAGGCCAGAGCGGCCAACTGATCCTCAAACTCGGCGGGCAGAAGATGGATGAAAAGACCATCCCCCTCGGCGACAACGAGGAGGTGGAAGTCCCGCTGAAATTCACCCCCGACAAGATCGGCGATTTTGATCTCACCGCCTCCATCGAGCCGCGCCCGGACGAGGTTTCCGCTGCCAACAACACCGCCACGCGGCACATCCGCGTGGTCGATGGACGCATCAAGGTTCTGCAAATCGAACAGCAGCCGCGCTTCGAATTCAAATTCCTCCAGGTCCAGCTTCTACGCGACCGCCGGGTGGAGTACAGTTGCCTCCTGCTCGATGGCGACCCGGCGATTGCCCAGGGCGCCGGCACGCCCTACCTGGCCCAGTTCCCCGCCACGCTCGACGAACTGGCCCGCTACGACCTGGTTATTTATGGCGATGTCGATCCGCACAGCCTGCCCGACCATGCCCTGGCCAATCTCAACCAGTTTGTGGCCCGGTTCGGCGGCTCGCTGATTGTCATGGCCGGCCATCGCTTTACGCCGGCGGCCTACCATCGCACCCCGCTGGAAGAAATGCTGCCGGTGGAGTTTGGCGTCCCCGAGGCCACGGGTATTTTCAACACCCCCAACGATCATCCGCTGCACCTGGAACTCACGGACAAGGGCAAGGAAAGCCCGATTCTGCGGCTGGCGGAGAAACGCGAAGAGAACCTGGCCCGCTGGGCCAAGGCCCCGCCGCTGTACTGGGACTTTCGCGTGCTGCGCCCCAAGAGTTTGGCCGAAGTGCTCATGGTTGATGCCGACGTCACCAAATCGTCGCGCGTCGGCAAGATGCCCGTGCTGGCCATCCAGGGCTATGGCGTGGGCCAGGTGCTCTGGATTGGCACCGATGAACTCTGGCGCTTCCGCAAGAACGACTTTGCCGACGCCTACCTCACTTTCTGGGGCCAGACCATTCAGCGCCTGTCCCTGGCGCATATGCTGGGGGCCTCGAAGCGCACGCAATTGCACGCCAACAACGAGGAATATGCCACCGGCGACCGCATTGCCATCCAGGCCCGGTTGTACAATGGCCAGCTCGCCCCGCTTACCCAGCCAACCGTCAACGGCTTTTTCAGCCGCAAGGGCGGCGCCTCCGAAACGCCACGCTCCGTGGTGCTGCGGCAACTGCCCAGCCAGGAAGGCCTGTACCGGGCGGAATTTGTGGCGCCCGAACCGGGGGCCTACCGCTTCCACGTCGCCACCGATCCGGAGACGTTCCTCGACTTTACCGTCGTCGAGCCGCACCTGGAGCAAAGCCAGACCGCCCTCAACGAATCGGCGCTGCGCTCCCTGGCGGCGACCAGCGGCGGCGCCTTTCTGCGCGAGGAGGATTTGTATAAACTGCCGGAGCAGATTCAGCACACCCTCCAGCCGGTCTATTCCACCGCGGACGCCGAACTGGCCTTCTCCCCGCTGTATTTCCTGGTGCTGGTGGCCCTGATCACCACCGAGTGGATTTTGCGAAAGCTGGTGCAATTGCGATGAGCGCCCTGATCCGCATGAAACTTCGTTCCCTGCGCGTCAAGCAGACCCTGGTCGCCCTGGGCACCGGCAGTTCCATGGCGGTGGTGTCGTTGTTGCTGGCGCTCGCCGCGACCATGCTGCTCGACTGGCTGCTCGATTTCCCGTGGCTGCTGCGCGCCGTGCTGCTAGCGGGGAACCTCGCGGCCCTGGGCTATATCGTCCGGCGCGAGGCCATCCACCCGATCGCCCGCGGCACCGACGAGGAAAGCCTGGCCCTGCTGGCCGAACGGCACAATCCATCCTTTGCCACCCGCCTGATTGCCGCCGTGCAGTTCTCCCAAACCGAAGCCCTGCCCGCCGGGGTTTCGCCGGCGCTGGTGGGCGCCATGATCCGCCAGACCGAGGAAATGGCCGAGCCGGTCGATTTTACCGCCATGGTCCCCGTCCAGCGCCTGCGCACCTATGGCACCGCCGCCGGCGCCCTGCTGGTCGGGGCGCTGCTGCTGGGCATGTTTGCCGGCCACATTGCCGGCCCGCTGCTGCTGCGGGCCCTGCTCTTTAACGTGCCGCTGCCCACGCGCACCCATCTGGAAACACTCACCGGCAACACCGCTGTGGCGCGCGGCGAAGCGATCACCCTGGCGATCGGGGTCTCCGGCTGGCACCCGGCCACCGGCCGCGCCGAGATCACCTATGCGTCCGGGCGCAAACAGACCATTCTCGTCGAACCGTCCAAGAACGACCCGAACATTTACAGCGGCATCCTGGACACCGTGCCCGAAGATTTCCACTACCAGATGAAGATCTACGATGCCCGCTCCGAGACGTACAGCGTCGAGGCCATCCCCGCCCCCACCGTCGTGTCCCTCCAGGTGCAGCAGACCTATCCCGCCTACACCGGCCTGGGCACCCAGCCGCGGGCACCCAGCGACCTGCTGATCCTGATGGGCTCCCAACTGCAACTGACCATCACCGCCAGCAAGGACTGCCGTTACGTCACCGGTCCCGTGATCAGCCACCTGCACCTCTACGGCCCGCCGGAAAACCAGGCCGATATGCCCTTAAAAGTCGACCCGACGAATCCGCGGATGCTCACCGCCACGATCACCCCGCCCGACACCACCACCGGCTTTTCCATTAATCTCGTCGATCAGCGCGGCGTTCATTCCCAGGATCCCGCCATCTACCGCGTGGATATGATCCCGGACCTGGCCCCGCAGGTGCGCATCTGGCGGCCCGACCGCAAGGAGATTCTCGTCACCGTGGCCTCCAATCCGCTGGTCGGCTTTACGGCCGAGGACGATTACGGCCTGGGCAATATCGTCCTGCATTACAAAGTCGATGACAATGACGTCCAGACCGTCGCCATCCCCTACGAGCAGAACGACAGCACGGGGCACCGCCGCCGCACGCTCAAGGCGCTCTACCGCTGGCCCATGGCGGCCATTGCCGTGCCGGCGGGCAAGACGAGCCTGGAAGGCAGCGTCCTGGAATACTGGATCGAATGCTTCGACAGCAAAGCCCCCACGCCCAACAGCGCCACCACCGAGCATTACCAGGCCCGGGTGGTTACCGCCGCCGAAAAGCAGGCCGAACTCCTGTCCCGCCTCAACGAATCCCTCGGCAACATCACCCACATCGCCGACGATCAGACCAGTGCCAATGAGGATTTGGGCGCCGTGGTGATTGAGGCGGCGCCGGGCAAATAATCAGTCCAGTTCCTCGCAGTCGATGCCGATGTTCTTTTCCCCCGCGGCTTTCTTTTCGCGGAATTTTTTCACCCAGGTTTCAAAGCTCTTGCCGGCGGCGGTGTCGCGCCCTGTGAATTCCAGGCGGGCAATATCGGCATAACGAATCGAGACTTTTTCCGTGCTGTTGGTGGGAAGCATGCGGATCAAGCATTGCTCCAGGGCCGGGCCACTGCTGCGGCGGTCAAAAATGTAACCTTCCACCTTGCTGCCGTCCTTGCGTGTAATCGTGACGTCGCCGCGGTAATCAAAGGCCTTTTCCAGCGCGCTGCGGATCTCCTCCGGCGTGGCCAGGGCGGGGATCCAGCCTTCCAGATGCTCATGCACCGTACCGAGCGTAGCCGCGGCGGGGTCGGGCGTGCTGACTGTATTGGTATCCTGCGCCATCCTATGAACTCCTAATGCAGATCTCTCTGTGAAATCCTCTGTGTCTCTGGGCCTCTGTGGTTCAGGTATTTAGACGGTTCTAAACGCCAGCCGTCTGCCGCGCCGGGGTAGCGGGGGCAGGCTGGGCCGCGCTCACCTGTAATTGCACCAGCGATTCGCGAAGTTCCACCGGCTCCTCCAGGGCTTCCAGCGCCGCCTGATTGGCGTAGCGGCCGCCGAATAACGTGGCGCGAACCGTGGCCAGGAAACCGCCAAATGACCCGAACGTATCATCCACAGCGCTAGCTTCATAGCCGCTGTGGACCATGCAGTTGGCGCACTTGGGATTGCCGCTTTCCGTGCCGTAGTTCTGCCAGGGGGTCTGCGCCATCAATTCGGCAAACGTGTCCACGTAACCATCCTGGAGCAGGTAGCAGGGTTTCTGCCAGCCGAAAACATTGTACGTCGGCATGCCCCAGGGGGTGCAGGTGTAGTGCCGGTCGCCCATCAGGTATTCCAGGAACAACGCGCTCTGGTTGAAATGCCACTGGGGGGCGCGGTTGCTGAGGATCTTGGTGAAGAGTTTCTTGGTCTTGGCCTTGCCCAGAAAGTTCTGCTGATCCGGGGCCTTGTCGTAGCTGTAGCCGGGGGAAAGCATCATGCCTTCGACGCCCAGCGCCATCATTTCATCAAAGAAGGACCGCACGCTCTTGGGATCGGCCCCTTCAAACAATGTGGTGTTGGTGGTCACACGGAAGCCGCGGCGCACCGCTTCCTTGATGCCGGCCACGGCGGTCGCGTACGTGCCCTCGCGGCAGACGGAAAAATCATGATGCTCCTGCTGGCCGTCCATGTGCACGCTGAATGTCAGGTACTTGCTGGGCTTAAACAGGTCGATCTTCTGCTGGAGCAGCAGGGCATTGGTACACAGGTACACATACTTGCGGCGGGCTACCAGGCCCTCCACAATTTCCTTGATCTGCGGATGCAGCAGCGGTTCGCCGCCGGGAATGCTGACCATCGGGGCGCCGCAGTCCGCCACCGCCTGGAAGCATTGTTCCGGCGTCAGATCGGTCTTGAGGATGTGGGCGGGGTACTGGATCTTGCCGCAGCCGGCGCAGGCCAGGTTGCAGCGAAAGAGCGGCTCAAGCATCAGCACCAGGGGATACCGCTTGCGGCCTGTGAGCTTCTGCTTGAGCACGTAGGTCGCGACAGTCCACATTTGCGAGATCGGTACGCCCATGCCATTCCTTCCAAAGTCCCGAAATAAGCAACGCCGCCGGGAAAAAGAACCCGGGCTGAATAAACTTTTTCGCAGAAAGGCGTTCCATAATTTCCGCGACGTTCCATTCTAGCCTCTGCCCGGCGTGCCGCCAATGCCGCGGCCAGAGCAGATAAACATATCCTTAAATCTGGAAATCCATCGCCGGCGCCTGCACGAATTCCTGCGGCGGCCGGTTTTTGTACTGGAGTTCCGGATGCTTCACGCTCACCCGGGCGCCCTGGGGCACCGATTGCGTAATGAACACCGCCCCGTTAACCGTGGCCCCGGCGCCGATCACGGTTTGCCCGCCCAGAATCGTGGCATTGGGGTACACGGTGACATTGTCTTCGAGCGTCGGATGCCGCTTGACGCCGCGCAGCGCCTCGACATCGCGCGTCGAGGTGGCCCCCAGCGTCACGCCCTGGTAGACCTTCACGTGGACCCCGATCACGGTCGTTTCGCCGATGACCACCCCCGTGCCATGGTCAATAAAGAAATATTCGCCGATCGTGGCCCCCGGATGGATATCGATCCCCGTGCGGTTGTGCGCGTATTCCGTCATGATGCGCGGGATCAGCGGCACGTTCTGCAAAAACAGCTCGTGGGCAATACGGTAGACCGTGATGGCAAACAGGCCCGGGTAGCTGAAAATGATTTCATCGGTGCTGCCGGCGGCCGGATCGCCCTCGTAGGCGGCTTCCACATCGGTGGCCAGCACGCGCCGCAACTCGGGCAGTTTCCCCATGAACTCCGCCACGATAGCCGCCGCCGTCGTATCACAATTAACGCATGCCACGTTCCCCGCACGCTGCTGCTGATGGCGAATGGCGTTGCGCACCTGGTCGAAGAGCCGGTCGTGGATCAGGCCCACCATCTCGCCCACGTGGTAGGACAAGTTCCGGCTGTTGAGGTTCTGGCGGCCAAAAAAACCGGGGAACAGCAGTTCCCGCAGCAGCCGCACCAGGTCGATGACCACATCGCGGCTGGGCAGCAGGCCCGCATCAATATGGCGCGTCCGCGGCTGAGACTGGTAACTGGTTACCAGCGCGCCCACCAGGGCGGAGAGATCAAAATTCGGCTCGTCGTTCACTGCCTGTCTCCTGTAAGTGCCCGCAGCGCCGCCTGGACGTCCCGGCGGCGCCCGCCTCAGGCCGCCGCCAACTCGCGCACGGCCGCGCCGACGTTCAACGTGCCTTCGTACAGCGCCTTGCCGACAATAATACCGGCGATGCGCAACCGCTTCAGGGCGGTAATATCCGCCAGCGATTTTACGCCACCACTATGGATCACCGGCACATTCTTAACCGCTTTGGTCAGTTCTTCCGTGGCCGGCAGATTGGGCCCTTTAAGCATGCCATCGCGGGCGATATCCGTATAGATGATGGCCGCCAGCGGCCAGTTGTCCACCTGGCGGGCCACATCGAGCGCCTTGGGCGCGTTGGCCTGCACCGTGGTCCAGCCATGCGTGGAAACCAGTCCGTCCTTGGCATCAAGCCCCAGGACCAGGCGGTTGCGGAACCGCGCGTCCTTGGCCATGGACTCAAACCAGTCCATCTCGCCCAACGCCCGGGTGCCCATGATCAGGCGCTGCGCGCCCATGGCCAGGATATATTCCATCGATTCTTCCGAGCGAATGCCCCCGCCCACTTCCACTTTGAGCGTCGTGGCGCGGACGATTTTCTCGACGATCGCCAGGTTCAGCGGCCGCCCTTCCTTGGCGCCGTCCAGATCCACCACGTGCAACCACTGGCACCCCTGGTCCTGAAATGATTTGGCCACTTCCACCGGATCGAGGTTGTAGGTGGTCTGCTGGGCGTAATCGCCCCGTTTAAGGCGCACCACCTGCCCGTTGCGCAGGTCGATGGCCGGTATTAATTCGATACCCATGAAAACCTTCACTTCCTTGTGTTGGGTTAGAGCGTCGCAAAATTCGCCAGCATGGTCATCCCGACCTTCTGGCTCTTTTCCGGATGAAATTGCGTCGCCATTACATTGTCCTGGGCAATCGCCGCCACAAAGCGGCCGCCGTAATCAGCCGTACCGGCAATCACCGACGCATTGGCCGGGCAGACATGATAGCTATGGACGAAATACACATAGCTGCCATCGTCCAGCCCGCGGAACAGCGGCATGGGCTTTTCCCAGTGCACGGCATTCCATCCCATGTGCGGCACCTTTAAGTGCTGTGGGGGCTGATCAACAGTGAAACGTACACAATCTCCATGCACAATACCCAGCCCCGGGTGCCGGCCGTCTTCAAATCCGGTATCCATCAGCAATTGCAGCCCCAGGCAGATGCCCAGGAACGGTTTGCCGGTCTGCACAAAATCGCGAATGGCATCGGCCAGCCCGGTCTGGTTGAGCGTGGCAATGGCATCGCAAAATGCCCCCACCCCGGGCACCACCAGGCGGTCCGCCCGGCGAACCTGTTCCGGTGTGGTAATGATCTCGGCCGGATGTCCCACCTGCGCAAAGGCCTTCTGGACGCTACGGAGATTGGCCATCCCATAATCTACAATCGCTAACACGGATATTTCCGATCATAAGAGTACTGGATAAAAAGAGTACGGGCGCGACACATGAAACTCAAGTCATTCCCGCAGGGGATGGAGTTTGCTGTGGCGCGCCCGTGTCGGTTAACAAGGCATCATGCGAGTCTTACTTTTCGACCACAATGTCCACACGCCGATCCAGCGCCAGGTTCTTGGTGCTCTTGAGTTCATTGGCCCCGAAGCTGGCAATGTACATCGACTTTTCCGGGATGCCATGGGCCTTGAGGAACAGCAGCACGGCCCGCGCCCGCGCAGCGCCCAGGTCGTAGTTGTCATCCCAGCCACTGCTGCGCACGGGGGTCGGGTCGGTATGGCCTTCGACGCGGAGCCGATGCCCGGTGTACTTGCTCTTGATCATGCTGACGGCCTTTTCCAGCACCTTCTTGGAGGTCGGCTTCAACGCCGCTTTGCCCGGTGCAAACAGCACATCACCAACAATCTCCAGTTCCGTTTCACCGCGTGCCGTCTTGAGCGTCTTGATCCCACCGTCCTCAGCCGGACCCATGTCCGGGGTGGAATCCGGTGCCGCGGCCGGGGTCGCGGCCGGGGTTTCCGGGACGGCCGGTGCCGGCGGCGTATTGCCTTGCGCCAGCAGACGCATATTCATATCATCGAGTTTCTTCTGCATATCGGCCCGATCCGCCTTATCGGCGGCCAACTGCTTCTCGTAATCCGCATTCTGCTTGCGCAGGGCATCGCGTTCCTTGCCGGCGTTCGAGCAACCCGTGCCCGAAAACAATACACCAACCGCCAGCATTGCCAACAACCATCCGTGCCGAACCTTCATTGTTCTTCTCCTTAGTAGGTTCACAAGACAAGGATTCTACCCCCCCCACCGCGAATCGCAAGGGAACGCGCGCCGGCGGCGACCGGATCCTTCCGCATCAAAATCCTAAACCATCACCGTATAAACAGTTAGAGCAAATGCGCCACCGCATGCACCACCCTCTAGCGCAACATGTGTTGCAGATACCACTGCCCTACCGGCTTGGCAATCAACAGGGAAAGAATACTCGCCAAACTCAGCCAGGGACCATACGGCAGCACATTGGAACGACGCAACACCAGGCGCACCGCCGCCCACAGCAGCCCCAGAAACGGCGCTATAAAGAAGGCCATCAGCACCAGCGGCGCCCCGATGACCGCCCCGATCCCGGCCATTAGATGCACATCGCCGAGGCCCATCGCTTCGCGCCCGAAACCCAGGGTCCCGCCAATGCGAACCAGCCAGACGATACCCCCCCCAGCCAGGAAACCCAGGGCAATGCCCAACAACCGTTCCAGATGCGGCTCCGGCGCCAGGTCCAGCGGAAGCGCCGCCGCCACCGCCGCCCCCACCAGCGGAAACAGCAAGAACAGTATTTCGTAGAGCATTTCTTTCCGAGCGCCCGGCGCGTTGATTTCCGCTTCCACCTCGTCGGTCACGTCCACGGTCGAGGCATCGCGCGGCAGCACGCCCAGCAGAAAAATCAGCAACGCCACCACCACGGACACCAGCGAGGCCATGCGCGGTTCGGTAAGGACCCAGGCCGCCATGGCCACGGCCAGCAAACCGGCAGTGCCCACCAGCAACGGCAGGTTGTTTTTCACGCTCGGCAACGGGGCCATGGGTTCCGTGGGCGCTGGAGGAATCGGCCCATCCGCCGCCAGCGCCGCAAAACTTCGTGGCAGCACTTTGCACCACAACAGCACATTGGCCAGCAGCAAGCCGGCCACACCGCCGATCACCGCCCGGGCCAGCATCATCTGGAGCCCGTCGCTGCCAATATCCAAACGTGGAATCACCGGGTGATTGAGCAATGGCGCGGCCACCAGCGCCACCACCGCCATAAGCCAGGGAATTTCCAGCGGAATAATGAACCAGTCGGCATCAATGGCCGAGGCCGCCAGCAGGGCCGCGATCATGAACAGGTGCAGGGCCAGTGCGGGCCAATCCTGTTGCGGAAACCAAAATCCCGGCTGCCAGTGCCCCACAAAATAGGCCAGGTAGAACGCCGCAAAGATACTGCCTGTGGCCAGTTCCACCAACGGATAACGGATGGGAATCGGTACGTGGCACGCCGCACAACGCCCGCGGAGAAACACCCAACTAAGCACCGGCACATTCTGATACCAGCGCACCGGGGCATCGCACTGGGGGCAATGCGAGGGCGGCCAGGCCAGCGAGAGCCGGTGCGTCCGCCCCTGGTAGCTGACTTCCTGCCCGCTGTGCGGCAGACGCCAGATCACCACGTTTAAGAAACTGCCGACGCACAGGCCCAGCACCAGGACGAACGTGCCGTAGTAAATAAGCGCTACTGTTGGATCCATGCCCCAATTATCCGCGTTTTACCGAAAATAGCGAACGCCAAAGGCCCCATGATCACAGCGCGATCCACGCCCATGGATCGCAATCCATGGGCCAATGTGCGTCCACCAAAACGCCACGGATCGCACGGCGCAATCACCGCCCCTATTCTCCGAATGCCCTTACCCTCAGATCTCATCCAGCGCCGCGCGAACTTCCTGGTAATGCTCCGCCACCTTGACCTTGGGAAAGATCTTGGCGATTTTGCCCGCCGCATCAATGACAAACGTCGTCCGTTCGATGCCCATGTACTTGCGGCCGTACATGGATTTCTCCTTCCACACACCATACTTTTCCGCCACCGCATGGTCCGGATCGGCCAGCAGTTCAAAGGGCAACTTGTACTTGCCTTTGAACTTCTCATGCGCCCCGATGCCATCCGGCGATAGGCCCAGCACCACCGCATCGGCGAACGTCGCATAATGATCCCTGAAGTTGCATGCCTCGGTCGTACAGCCAGGCGTGTCATCCTTGGGATAGAAGTACAACACGACCTTTTGACCTTTAAGATCCTTGAGCGCTACCCGTTTCCCCCCGGTCGCTTCCAAAGCGAACGCCGGCGCCGGTTTACCTTCCTGGACCATCGTATATTCTCCGGTTTTGTCACGCCTCGTGCGCTGCGCCACAAGCCATCTATTTCTTCCCACGCTGCGCAAATCTATTTGCGGCTTCGTCCCAATCTTCAAAATCTGTGTTTATCTGTGGTTCACTCTCGTTGCCTTTCTTCGTGGGTCTTTCCCGATGCATCGGGATGCCTTCGTGTTTATGCTTTTTGGTTGCGGCTATGCCGCGCCCTCGGCACCATCAAACGGCCCCCGCCGCTTCCACCGGGCGACCACGTAAACATCCCCGCCCGAATCGGTAACCGATTCAATAAGCAGATTGGGCGCCGCCACCAGCGAGCGCGGCGGCCGTCCGAAAACCGGCCGCAGCGCGCTGCCGGGAATCAGTTTGGGCGCCATAAATATGTGGACCTCGTCGATTTCCTGGCCGGCGATGAAGGCCCCCATCACATGCGGGCCGCCTTCCACCAGCACGTTGGCCTGCCCCAGGGAATGCAGATGCTCCAGCAGGGCCCGCACACTGGGGTGGGCGTCGGTGCGGCTGGTGGCCCGCAGCGGCACGACGGTTACCCCATGGGACTCGAGCACCCCGCGCCGGCGCTGGGCCGCCGCCGTGAGCCGGGTGCTGCACGCCACGAGCACCGGCGTTTGCGCCGCCGTCGTTACCAATTGTGCCTGCGGCGGCAATTTGCACTGCGAATCGAGCACGACGCGCAGCGCCTGGCGCCGGCAGGTATCCGGGACACTCGGCCGGGCCGTTAACAGGGGATCATCGTGCCGGGCGGTGCCCAGGCCCACGATAATGGCATCCACCCGGCTGCGCAGCGTGTGTACCACCGCGCGCGATTCCGGGGACGATATCCAGCGTGATTCGCCATTGTCCATCGCCACGGCGCCATCGAGCGTCTGGGCCCATTTGGCAATCACATAGGGCTTACCCGTGGTCACGCGTTTGAGAAATGCCCGGTTCAAGTCCCGGGCTTCGGCTTCCAGCAGACCCACATCCACCGCCACGCCGTGCGCTTGCAGAAGTTTTATGCCCCCCCCGTGCACCTGCGGGAAGGGATCCACCATCGCACAGACCACGCGCTTGACGCCCGCCGCCAGGATCGCATCCGTACAGGGCGGCGTTTTACCATGATGGCAACACGGTTCGAGCGTCACGTAGAGTGTGGCCCCATGGGCCCGCGGCCCGGCGGCCGCCAACGCGTGAACCTCGGCGTGCGGCCCGCCGAATTGTTCGTGAAAGCCCTCCCCGACCACCTGCCCATCCTTCCAGACGATGGCCCCCACCATCGGATTGGGTTCGACCAGCCCCTGGCCCTGCACCGCCAGTTGCAGCGCCCGCTGCATAAAAAATTCATCGTTTCCCGAAACCATAATACCTGCTCGAAATGAGGCAAAAACAAATATGCCGCGCTGCGAATCATACCGCGCCGCCACCCGGTCACAACCGAGTATCCGCCGTACTCCCATTTACCGAATGATAATTAGACGCCGCAATCCCGAAACCGGGAACTGCCGGGCAGAGCTGTGCGTTACTTTTTACGCAGCATGCCCTCTTGAACGCGGCGCCGGGGCGCCCGCAAACTACCGCCCACGGCACCAGGTAATCAATCCGGGGGATATTTCCGGCCCTGCCGGTATGACCCCGGAATATTTTGCCCGTGGGCGGGCCGTATCGTATATCTGATGCGGCCTGCAGTGGATGGAACTTATCAAGAGGTGAGGTTATGTTTAAGCTGTCGGGAATGGCGCGTTCGGCTCTGCGCCCCGGTTTTACGCTGCTGGAAGTCATGACCGTGGTGGGGGTCATCTCCGTGCTGCTCTCCCTCCTGGTAACCACCCTGAGTTATGCCAAACGCAGTGCCCAGACCGCCGCGTGCGCATCGAATCTGCGGCAGCTGGGCCTGAGTTTCATCAACTACGCCCAGCAGAACGGCGGCCGTTCCTTTGCCGACGTGTACACCGCCAAAAGCTATTGGATCGCCACCCTGGCGCCGTACAATACCAAACTCGGCACCGCCCTGAATGCCGACGGCAGCGTCAACAAGGACGCCACGAATCAGGACCTATTTTGCCCCGCCGCCACCACCTTTGCCGGCGATGTGGGCACCGCCACCAAAGCCTGGGGCACGGGCGCTGCCGGCGGCAGCGTCTACAACGCCAACGTCGCCAGCCTCACCGCCCACAGCACCCCGGCCTCCTGGTCCTTCCTCAACGCCTATGCCGGCAGCTATGGCTTTAACGCCTGGAATTACCGGGCGAGTTTCGCGGTCGGCGATGCGATGGCGGTAACGCTGTCGGCCAATGGCAAGTGCCAGGTCATCGGCGATACGGTCACCACCGGCGATACCAGCGCCCCCAACGGCGCCGGCGCGATCACCGGCAACGTGGTCGCCGGCGGCAGTGCCAGCGGCAATATCAACGGCACGGTGGCACAAAACGTTCCCGGCCTGGAAGTGCCGCCGGTCAACCTGATCTTCCAGCAACTCCAGGCGACCGCCGTGACCATCACCGACGTGTGCACCATCGATTTCACCCGGGGCCCGGTGCTGTATTACAACGGCAGCGCCAGCCTCGATAATGTCACGGTGGTCGGCAAACCCGGCATCCTGCTGGTCGATGGTTCGATCACCGGCCTGCCCGGTGGCGGCCAGCAACTGAGCATTGTCGCCCGCGGGGATATCACGACCAACGGCAGCAATGGCTGCTGCTTCACCGGGGCGCTCTACATGACCGGCAATTTCACCACCAACGGGGGCAAGGCCCAGATCAGCGGCGTGGTGGTATCGATGGGCGCCATCACCATCCACGGCAATGGAACCCTCTCCTGCGCCGGCGACCTGCCGGGCTGGGGCGGCTACGGTTACGTCAAGAACGTGCTCACGGGCACGCCGGTGGTCACGTTCGCCGATGCGATCTGGCCCGAGGCCACGCCCACGCTCGGCGATCCGCTGCCCGCCAACACCACCACCGGCCTGGTCTCCAGCAATATGGGCCGATTCTACATATCCCGCCACGGCTCGGCCATCAACGCCGTATTTTCCGACGGGCATGCCGAAACTGTGCCGCTGACCTCCGTGCCGACGCTCAAGTGGAACTGACCCTCCCCGCCGCGGTATAACCGCGGCGCCGCCAATTGTAGTGCGGACTTCCCCTTGCGGTATTTCCGCCTGATGGGCTGGAATATAACTCGGGGGCAGGGCGGTGTTCCGGCACACCGGGACGCCGCGCGGCTCCCGGATCCAGGACCCGGAACCGCGCGGCAGCGTGCAAGGCGGAAACATTTCTCGTAAAAAACCGCTCCCGCCAAATAGCGCTGCGACGGGTGTGGCCATATTTTGTGGCAGTTGTTTGGAGTTCCGCCTTTAGGCCAAGACCGTTCAACGGAGGATCTCGATGGAATCGCGGAAGGGTCGTGTGGGCTGAGGTGTTTGGCGATGGCAGGGGCGTTTTTTGAGCCATTTGCTCTGTGGCCGCTTGATGACG
>Ga0316217_10000313_pt1 | contig 70710 bp, 57 predicted proteins | sample 1anoAmetaG_FD_203633 | JGI IMG/M metagenome (GOLD analysis project Ga0316217, IMG submission 203633) | Freshwater microbial communities from Trout Bog Lake, Wisconsin, USA - 1anoA | ecosystem: Environmental > Aquatic > Freshwater > Lake > Hypolimnion/Profundal zone | place: USA: Wisconsin... | reverse complement strand
CCAGAAACACCAGGAATTGGGAACCCATAGAAACGGTTTACCTGAATCCTGAACCGAAGGTCGAGGTCAGACTTCTTGACGCTGCATAATTTCAACTGAGGCGACAACTACCTTGACACCCGCCGGCCATGTGCCCCATTCTCGGCAAGCATGACCCGGCAACAAAAGAGTTCGAGAAAAGCCCCCACCGCCTCCCGTATAGCCAAATCGTCCTCTACATAAAGTACCGTGATGGGCAGCCGTTCTTCCATCTGTTACACCTCCGGATTCCTACCTGCCCTTCATGTTAAAACAATGCCAAATTGCCCGCATAAGTGACAAACCGTCCTAAATACAACTGCCCGTCGCTCCTGCCGCATCAGGATGAGCCATAGCGGGAAAAGCATCCCAAACGAGTTACTGCGTCCCTTGGTCCAGTTGGTTGGAGATATCGTTTTGCTGCAGATTCTGCCCATCGGGGTTGAGTCGAGTCAGGGTGTAATACCTCCCGAATGACTTGGAGCAGGAAGGACAAAGCCTGGTCCAAATTGAATTCTCCACAGAATACCAGTCGACTGTCCGTTCGCGTGTATGGCAATTTTCACATTTCATAGTTCCTCCTATCGCTGACAAATACCTTCATAAACTCGAGGTTCCCCTGTTTTTTGCGCCTCAGCCCCGACTCCCCGGGGAGAATCTCCTATCGAGTTTGGTCAGGGACCTTCCAAGTGATACAACTGCCAAGGTTGTGTCTTTTTATAAGGTCATAGAATGCAGCCCTGCTGATTCCGACGAGTTCCGCGGCCCTGGTGATTTTGCCATCGGCCTGGCAAAGCGCGGCAACCAGGACTTCATGCTCTGCTCTGCGACGGGCAGCTTTCAACGACAGGTTCAGTTGTCCCTCGTTAGAAAGGACGGTTGGGGCACTACCACCCTTGGTCTGGGACGTAGTCACGACGTCCCTGGAGTTGGAAGCGGGAGACCCCGTTGATTCTAACCGCCTGAAGTTAAATAGCTTAACCATCACGCCCCCCCTTGTCATGTTCGATGCTGGTCAGAAGGGGCTCACAAAAACCTTCCCCACCCGCTCAACTACTTCTTCTTCCCCTTTTACACTCCCCCGAAAGATTCTAAATACATAATTAAGCGTAGAGGCAATAAAGCCTTTATTTTGTATTAGTTACAAGAATAGCAGCCTGGCGGGACTGGCTAAAACAGCAGTTAGTAGTGGTCAAAACAGAAACATGGCAGTTAGGGGTTGAGCTTCGAATTACATTAGGCAACTACCTAAATTTCGGTCCAAGTTAGATCGCCCTCAGTGTTCATCACTGCCCGTCCCGACAGTTCTCAGGAGGAGGCCACCGCGAAATTAACACCTGCACAAGAATGGTAGAGAGCCGGATGTAACCTTTGACGATGTTCTGATTAAACGTTCGTCAGCTTTATGGAATGCTAGACGACGTGTACGCCACTAAGCCCAAGCGGTCGAGATCGGGGCAAATTCACTCGCGATGGCACTATCGTCAGGGCCCTCGGCTCTGCCCACCCCAAGGTTTCTTCAATTCCACCTCGGATTACCTGACCGAGCCCCTCACTTTGTCGTCATATTTATGCATCGTACACCCGAACTCCCAGATCATACCGGAACGGAAGTTTCCACTCTCTGGAAGCAGGTCAAAACACCCAGGAATGTCGGCTTTTTGACCAGCACGGAAGAGAGAGTCTATGCTCTAAGAGCGTATATTCGCTCCGTTTATTGACCATAACTCCTTTATATATTGTTTCACTCACTGTCAAACCACAGTATGTCGCACCTCAATATTACATTTTGCATTAAACATCAGCATCGAGTGATGCGGCTGATATTCACGAATTAATATTCACAATAAATAAAATGATTACGCATTCGGCATAAATGCTGAGGATTAAGACATCATCATGAATTAGTATTTTATACTAAACATCTTGATACAAATCGGTACATATCCATAGCAATAACAACAACACTATAGTTTTAATTTTCTGCCAATTGCAACTATCACGATTCGGCATAATCACTAAGCACAGCAACAACAGTATTACCATATGCACATTCATAAGCAACAATGAACACGAATACTTATCAGGTAAATACTGATTAAGTTAACCGGGAATAGATCGATCTGTGTAGTGTATGCACAATCAAAATCCATACCAATGTCCGGCCAGGACATACTCCCTAGCTTGCGGATACTGGCGGGACCAGGATGTTTGTTAAAGATGTAATAGTCGTACCGAATTTGTAGAACAACCATTGACAGTGAAAAAGCCAGGCGGCCCAATCGCAGGCGAGGCGTGTAAACGCTACGATGTCCGAATCCTGCTCGACCCTCTGACAACAGAAGGGAGACATGAATTGTCGGAGCAGCAGATGTTACGGTTATTACAGATGAATTTATTCGAGTGCCGGAATCTGGAACACCTATTTTGACCACCTCAAATTACGCCAAACCCACAGCTGGCGCTGCTTTGAAAGCTATGGGACAGCAGCGGTACATACAATATAAATCATACTAAATAATTTATTACAATATTAGGCTAAATAGTTTTGAACTGGAACTATTTAGCATGAATACATTTCACTTGTTGACATGTATAAAAATGTAAAATCTGCGCCTCTGCTGTTTTAACTTTTGATGTCGTAATATATCACAATTCAGAAATCACATTAGAACCAATCAGTATTGATGCAACGCTAAAGGTCATTTTATATCGAGTACAGCATGACTGCACAAAGTGCTAATATTTTATTTATTTTATTCCTTATCATTATGCGGACTGTAGTGGTAGAGGCCTCCTCGTCGCCTAATTCCTGCATTAGTGGGTCTGCCCACGATCTGAGCTCTATAGGTGGAGCCTCTGATCCGTTCGGAAGGGTATGTGTATTCTGTCATACCCCGCACAGCGCCTCCGGTGTAGGCCCACTCTGGGTCAATTCAAATTTGCCGCCAAGCCGGCTATCACCCTATCAATGGACAACGCCGCTCAACCAGAACCTCGCATTTCAACAAGATCCGCTCATAGGCCCCAGCAGACTCTGCATGAGTTGCCACGACGGTACCGTCGCCATAGACTCGTCCGGGACGATGATGCCGCAGTCCGATGTGATTTCGACTACGCTCAAAATTTCTCACCCCATTGGATTCAGTTACGATGACGCATATACCGCGAGGGGAAGCGGCGAACTGGTAAACAAGAATACCCCTTTTGCCACAGCGATTTCCATCAGCTACACTGCCGGCGTCTACAACCCGATCACGAGGCAAGGCCCGAGGAATATCGTCGACGGCCTGTACAATAGCTCCATCCTGACCTGTGCGACCTGCCATGATGTGCATAACTGTAACACCGCGCAGCCTGACCTAGGGCATACCTATAACTATTTCCTTAACGCCAAAGAGGAGAACTCCTTGATTTGTCTCTCCTGCCATCTCAAGTGATGCGCGGCAGGGCACGCAACCGTCGACTGCCGGAACCACGTCAGAAAACGGGTGTACAGGGAAAAAGGTCCGCCTGCGGGATCACCCGCGACTTCAACCTTTCCAGGAACACTGTCCGGGACATCATCCGCACCGGTGAAGACATAACAACGCAGCAAGCAGCCACGTCCCAAGCTCGGGTTGTTTGCAGACCGGCTATCGGCGCTGCTGAAGGAAGACAGCAGCAAGCCGGAAAGGCATCGCCGCAGCGTGCAGACCCTCTTTAAGCAACTGCAGCGGGAGGGCTATGACGGCGGCTACGATACTCTCAGGCGTTACGTGTCAGTCTGGAAAGTATCCGAGGATGCCGCAACGGCGAGGTCCTTCGTGCCTTAGGAGTTCGACCCAGGAGATGCATTCCAGTTCGATTGGAGCTATGAACAGGTGGAACGGGGTATATTCGCCGCGGTAATACATCAAGGGAGTAGATGGAAATTCTGAGGGAGGGGGCTGGTTGAAACGACAACTTCGCCGGACACTCCACAATCCGGCCAAGGTGCCCATTGCTGCTGCAGCGCGCAGAAGGGGTGGCTAAAGTCAAACGGAATGGAATTGGGAGCCCTGAGGGAGATAGTGATGTATCCCTTTCCCGCCCAAATCGGGGGCGATGGGACTATGGCCTCGATCCAGCGCCATCTGATTGCGGCCATTTCGCTTCGCCCGATACATGGCCTGGTCCGCCCGCAGCAGCATATCCTCCCCGCTCTCGTCAAACTCCAATGATGTGACACCTAAACTTACCGTGACAGAAACCGTCTGGCCGGAATCTAGTGTCACCTCCCTGGCGGAAACCATCTGCAGCAGCCTCTCCGCCGTCTCCACCGCACCGTTGAGATCCGTTTCAGGCAGCAGCAGGACGAACTCCTCCCCGCCACTACGGGCGGCGAGGTCCGTCTCACGCAGTACCTGGCCCAATCCCCCTGACACCGCCTTCAGCACGGCATCGCCAGCCGCGTGCCCCCAAGTGTCGTTTACCTGCTTGAAATGGTCGATGTCCAGCATGATGAGTGACAGCGGGCGCAGGTAACGCTTGGCGCGGGTGGTCTCCCCCTCAAGATGCTGAAACAGCCGTCTGCGGTTGGCCAGGCCGGTCAGGGCGTCGGTCGCGGCCAACCGCTCCAGTTCCGCGTTTTGCGCGCTGAGCCGGCGCAGCAGTTCAAGAAGTTCCCGGTGTTGCCGGTGAATAACCTCGTGTTGGCGCAGGTTCTCCTGCCGGAGATGGAACTGCCTGACGGCGTCCCGCACCACTTGCCGTAAGGAGTCGCCCTTCCACGGCTTGCAGATAAATTGCGAGGCTCCGGCCTCATTCATGGCGGCAACGACCACCGAAACCTCAGTTTCACCGGTCATCAGCATCCTCACCGCGTCAGGTGCGACCATTTTGCTTTGACTCAGGAATTCCGTGCCGGTCATGTGAGGCATGCACTGGTCGGAAATGATCACCGCAACGTGCGGGATCTCCGCCAGCAGCGCCATCCCTTCAGCACCAGTGCGGGCGAATACCATCCGATAGGGTTCGCTCCGGAACAGCCGCTTCAGCGATTTAAGGATCAACGGTTCATCATCCACCATAATTACGGCGCATTGTGCAAATATTTCACCGGTTGATCCCTTTGTCATGAGCGTTCCTCGCTTGTCTGGTAGAGCCTGCGCGATCATGAAGTAATGACATGCAAAAGACAACACAGTTGTCGCCCGGGCGACTACGCTTGCCGGCCTGCCAGAAGCCAGGGAGCCTCTTAGCTCTCACAGCAAAGAAAACGGCGGGTGCTCGTACCTGATCCGTTGAGAGTTCATCGAAATCGCCAGTTTTCTCATCCGGCACGCAACCGCCTAGGTAGGTAACTGAAATTGTCCTGTTTTCGCGCAATGGCATATCCCTCTCCGCTACCATAAAGCAGCGGTCCGGGCAGCGTCAAAGCACTCAGCTGTACTTCCGGAGGCAGGGCCCCGCCTCCCCCGCCGCAGCATCGTTTGGCGGTCCGGGGGGAGGTTGCGCATCAGCCCGCCCCAAAACCGTCCCCCTGGCATTAGGACCACATCAGGCCCCATTTTGCCAACCAACAACAATTTTGGCTCGCAAAGGCCGAATGCACCCGGACCTCCAACTGAACCAAGGATCGGAACGGCCCCGCCCCCAATGCCCTAAGACGCACCTTGATCAGGAGTTAGGGGCATGATGGCAATCCGCAGCGACGATCTCGTCGTTCCGGGCATCCAGATTGGCGAAACAACCAGCGCAATCCAGAGTACCCCACCTATATAGCTAATATTACAATTCATATTCCCTGCCAGAGGAGTAATGATTTGTGTCACAGTTCCATATCGTGGCAATTACAATGCCACGATATGGGAGGATGGACAGTGGGCACCAGCGCACGTCAGCACCAGAGGAGACTGTGGGTGAATAAGTTCAGATGGGTTTTATTGCTGCTGTTGCTCCTGTACCTCGCAAACAATCTGCAAGGGTGTCGGGTATTATCCGGGAGCGGCAAGCACAGTCAGACAAGCGGCGTGCCCGCCGATAGCGGTAAGAACTGCAGTTGTACACGTTGCCACCCCCTTGGCCCGTCTAATAAAAGCAACCAGGATGATGGCTCCTGCTGTGCACTCCAGCCGGAGCGGAGCGCGACTTTCGCAGAAAAGCACGGAGTGGGTAGCCGCCTGGTCGCCGACGGATGCCAGGCGTGCCATGACGGCGCGCTGGCGCCCGACTGCAGACATGCTCGATAAAACGCGGGCGGGACGGAGCACGCCCCGGCAGCCGCAGGCTCGGGGTTGCAGTCGTCTCGGCTCGCCCATCATACGTAACAACACCCCCTTTGGGATAAAGGAAAGGATATGTCTGCTGGCACAACAAGCTCAACCGAAGCGTCTGAGGGCCCCCTACTTCCGGGCAGGAGCGCGCAGTTCCACTGCCGGGGGCTCCGCTCTGGACCGGCGCCAGCTTCCGCCGCTGACGGGTCGGAGCCGCGGCAAAAGCCCGTAAAGCGTCCCGCGGCTCGGTTGACGCCCCAGGGCATGCTGACGCTACTGGCGAGCAGCCTGCTTCTGGTAGCTGGGTGCGCCGGGAAAAGCTCGGACGAGCTGAGCGCCGAAGCGATGAGGCAGCTCAAGGGCGGCAATGCCGGCAGCGCCATCATCCTGTTCCGCTCCGCCCTAGAGAAAGATCCACACTGCTACGAGTCCCGCAGACAGCTGGCGGCGGTCTCCTTGCAGATCGGAGACCTGGAGACGGCCGAGCGGGAATGCAGGACAGCCCTCAAGGAGGCCCCGCAGCGGGGTGAGCTTCGGTTGCTGTTGGCGCGGGTGCTGCTGCAGAAAAATCAGGGCGCGAGCGCCCTGCGCGAGGCTCAGCTGGAACTGGCCCGCAAAACCGGGGCGGAAGCCTGGGAACTGGTCGGGCTCGCCCACGCTGCCTGCGGCGACATCCCAGCGGCGGAGCGCTCCCTGCAAACGGCGTTGCGCACGGCTCCGGACTCCGCCTCGGTGCGTGTCAGCCTTGCCCAACTCTACCTGGGGCTTGGCCGGGCGCAGGAGAGCCGCACGCTGCTGCGGGACGTGCTCGCGAAGGACGCGGGCAATACAGCGGCCATGTACCTGCTGGCCCACATCGAAGAGAACTCGGGAAATACGACCCGGGCGCTCGAACTCTACCGGTCCCTGGTCAAGAGCCACCCCTGGGATCTGACCGCGCTTTACAGGCTCGGGACGCTCCTGGTGGAACGGGGGGACCCCGCTGCGGCGCTCCCCGTGGCAGAGAGCTTGATGCGCCAGTTTTCCGGCAGGGCTGAAGGGTTCCGCCTCAAGGGAATGGCCCAGCTCCAGCGGGGAGACTTTTCTGACGCCATCACCCAGCTGAGTAAGGCCCTGCAGCTGCGCTACGACGCCCAGACCCTGTACCTGCTCGGCCTGGGTTACTACCGGGACGGCAAGCCGGAAACCGCCCTGTCCCAGCTCCAAAAGGCTCTGGAACAGGAGCCGGGGTTGCACCAGGCGAGGTTCCTGCTGGCGGCAACCCTCATGAGGCAGCGGCGCCTGGAGGAGGCGGTTCGGGAGGCGAGCAGGCTGATTACCGCGCGCCCCGAGGATGGTCTGGCGCACAACCTGCTCGGCAACGCCCTGCTGGCCCTGGGGCGGTCCACCGAGGGGCTCAGGGAACTCAACCGCGCGATCGAGCTCGATCCCGGCAACGTCGACGCGCGGCTCAAGAGGAGCGCCCACTACCTGAAAGGGGGCAAGCCCCGGCAGGCCGAAGCCGACCTGGCCGGGGCACTGCAGGCCGCTCCCGGCCTGCAGGAGACCCGCCTGCTGCTGGCCGCCCTGTACCAGAGCCAGAGGCAGCCAGCCGCGGCCACCTCCGTATTGCGGCAGGGGCTCAAGGGAGGACGCGCGGACGCACCGCTTTACTACGGGATGGCGACCATCAGTTTCACCCAAAACCGCACCGCACAGGCCCTGCAACTGCTCGACAGCGCGAAGGGCGCAGACCCGGGCTACTTTCCTTCCTACCTCGCTGCCGCCGGCTACTATGCAGCGGCCGGGGATCTGGCCCGGGGCCTGCGGGAATACGGCGCGGTGCTGGCGAGGGATTCTGCGAACCTCGACGCCCTGCTGGGCTGTGCCGTGCTGCAGGAACTGGAGGGGCATGAGGCAGAGGCGGCGGCCAGTTACGAGAAGGCGCTGAACACCAAAAGCGGGCGCGCCTACCTCGCCGTGGCAACCTGGCTCGCCAAGAGGGAACCGACCCGGGCCCTCGCGCTGGCCGACGAGGCTGCCAGGATGAGCGACTGGACGGAGGCGGCTCAAGACCTCAAGGGGCGCATCCTGCTGGGCCAGCACCGCTACGAGGAGGCTCTCAAGGCCTTTTCCGCCCTGGAGGGAACCGCCCCGGAGACGGCAGCCCAGGGGAGGATAGCCGCCTACATGCTCATGGGAAACGTGGCCAAGGCGGAGGAACAGGCGCGCCTGGTGACGGCGAGGCACCCGGGGTCGGCGGAGGGGGCCCTCCTCATGGCAGGGATCAGTGCGGGGCAGGGGGATCTCGGACGAGCCATCGACGCGGTCAACAAGGGGCTCCAGGTGGAACGCGGCAGCCTCAAGGCCCTGCAGACCCTCGGCACCCTCCAGGCGAAGGCGGGACAAAAGCGCGCCGCTTTGGAGACCTTTGCCAGGGCGCTGAAGCTCAACCCATCCTTTGTGCCCGCCATGTACGCCCAAGGAGTGCTGCTCCAACAGTCCGGCAACCGCCCGGCCGCCGCAGCCAAGTATCGCGAGGCCCTGGCGCACTCGGACGGCTTCGTCCCGGCCCTCAACAACCTGGCGTCCCTTATGTGCGACGATCCGCAGCCGCAAAGGCGCAGCGAGGGGCTCCGCCTGGCGTTCAAGGCCTACGCCCTGAAGCCGGGTGATCCGGAGGTTATGGATACCCTGGGTTATGCGCTTTGGAAAAACGACCGCCCCAAGGAGGCCGCCCCCCTGTTGCGCAAGGCGGCCCAGTTGCTCCCGGAAAACCTGGAAATCGCCGCGCACCTGGTGGCGGCACGCTCCGGCGCCCCGAACGGGCGCCGATAAAAAGCGGCGGTGGGACTGCGGGTGAGAGAAATCAGTCCGTAACCGGCGCGCGCGCGGTGAAAAGGTGTCCCGCCCGGGACCCGGAACCAGGGTGTTGCCCCTGAGCCCCCTTGACCGAGGGAGTTCCGGGTGGCAGCAGGGAGAGAATCGCGGCTGTCACCACCGCCCGGTCGGCGTCAAAGCGGGAAGGATCCGCCGGTTCATCCTGATCGCGCCCCGGCTCCAGGTCGAGCTGCGCATCGAGTACCCTCCGCGCCGCCACAGCGGCTGGGTGCCGCGGTGAGGCGTCCAGCAAACGCTTCAAGGTACTCAGGTAGCGGTAATCGTTGAGTCCGGGAAGGATCTCGCCGAGAAACAGCAGAGAGGGGACCAGCTCCCGTCTGGCGTTTGTGTTGAACCAGCAGAAATCCTCCTCGCGGCAGTCCAGGGCGTAATAGGGATCCCCCGCCGTGTTGTTGTAGTGCCAGGCGAGGCGCAACTCCAGATGGTGTTTTAGTACCAGCATCTTAAGGTAGCGGCCGTAAGTCCACCGGTTGCCGTCGTTGTAGAAGGCGAGCCGGTTGCCGGCCTCCCGGACCAGCGTGAGAGAGTTCAGGTCGTGCCCGTTCAGGGCCGGGACCAGGAGCGCCCGGACCAGCCTGGCGCGCATGCTCTGCGTCCCCTTTTCCCCCTTGAGTGACGTGGCCCCCAGAAAGGTGGTGAGCCTCAGCCCCTCGGCGGCCTCGCGGTGCGCCAGGGCGTTGAGCAGCGCCCCTTTGGCCGCATCCCCGTCCGGCTCGTCGCAGATGTCCCAGGCCACCGGGAGCCAACGCTGCGCCACCGCGTGGTCGTCAATCGCCAGGTAAAGCGTCCTTAGGAAGGCGACGGGATCCCTGTAGCCGTTGTGTTCCATCCCCTGCAGGTCGGGCCCCCCATCGCCACCGTGCCTGCGGTACCCGGCATCATCGACCCCATAGGAGCTTATCAGCCTGCTGAATCCAGCGTCTCGGGCCAAGGCCATCTCCCGGTCGGCGCGCGCGGTGTCAAGGACCGGGCTCCCTCTCTGCCAGGCGACCTTCAGGTGCGGCACCCCCGAGAAACTGGTGCAGCCTGCCTCGTGAAGAACGTGCAGTGATTTCTCCAGCAGCTCCCAGTCCCACGCCCCCTTGTCCGGATCGCCAGGGAACCAGGGAACCGGGATGGAACACCCCCAGGGGCCCACAGCGACGTCGCTGATCGGGTCGAGCTGAAAGGGTAATAGTTCGAGCGTTACCGGAAAGGAACGCGGCTCGCCCCGTCCCGGCCGGACCGTGACGATGCTGCGGTAGATCCCCGGGCGAGCCCCGCGGGGGAACTTGGCGCGCAGCCAGAAGGTGCGGGTCACCTCGGCGGCCGACGCTGCCGGCAGGGGATGCCAGTAGCGGGGAGCCAGGGCGTAGACAGACCCCTCCTCGTTGCTGCGGGTAATCCTGTAGTCGAGCCACCCCAAATTAAGGATGGACGCGGGGAGGTCGGGGGCCCGGTTGGAACCGGGCCCCGTGTATTCGAGGTCACTGAGCTCAACCGCAAGCTCCCCGGAGCGGGGCGAGGGCTGGATGCTGAAGCTCAGTGCACCTTCCTCTTCCCCGGCGACTGTCAGACGGAGGCCGGCGGAAGGAATCTCCTCGCCAGGAAGGGGCCCGTCCAGGGGGTGCACTGGCTTCATGAACCGGCGGGAAAACAGGCGGACCCCCTCGGCGGGAGCTGCCTCACCTGTGCGGGGCGGGGTCACCTGGCGGAAGGCGTCGTCGAAGTGCTTGTGGCGCCTGGCCACCGCCCAGTTCCAGAATCTGCGCCCGCGGACCGCCAGTTCCTGCGGGTACACCACCAGGGCGCACAGTGCCAGGGGGGAGCCGTCCCCCCTAAGTTCCAGCCGCAGCACCCCGTCCTTAACCGTGACGTCGAACTCCTTGAGGGTGGTACCCTCCTCCACGTATTTCCTGAAGGGGTCGCTGCCGGGGAGATCCTCCAGGTCCGCGTGCCGGAAGTAACCGCTCACGAAACGGGAGAAGTCGAGTCGGTCGTCCGCCACGAGCAGCCCGTTGGCGCGGAGCTGCCGCCAGCGGTACACCGGCACCTCGCCCCAGTACCCGCTGGGGGGATCGACGTTGGCGAGTACGTGGTAGTTGCCGTTGGGTAGGTCGAGACGGAAGGTGCCGGAGCCGGAGCGCAGGGCGACATAGTCCTGATACAGAGGGTCGGGCTGCAGGGAATCCACCCCCCGGAGATCGCCCTCCCCCTCCCAGCCGAACCCCCGCCCGGGTTCGTAGCGCATGGCGGGAGTCCCCTTCTGGAACCCCTCCAACACCGGCGCCTCCCTGGGGCCAAAATCAAACGCGTGCAACCCCGGGAAGCGGACAGCGGCGGGATCACCCTTCTCCAAACGGAGGTTGTTGAAATGCAGTAAATGTCCCTTGGGGTCGATGAAGAGCTGCCTTATTGCACCGGCCAAAAGCCGACGTCCGGGTTTGGATTTCTCCCCCACATACCGATCCGTGGGGATGGTGACGGTGCTACTCCCTGGAGGGACCATGGTCTCGAAGTTCACCCTGCTCCAGTACCCCCTGGTCTGGGAGTCTCTGACTTCGACCAAGAGCGGGACAGGGCTCTGCGCAGGGTTGTCGACATCGAGGCAGAACTCATCGAAACCGCTCCAGTCCTGAGGGCCATCGATGGAGACTCGGCTTTGCGCCGCCAAAAAGAACCCGGTGCCCCGGCGCTGCGGCACGAGGACCCCCCCCCGGACCGGTCCCCGCGCGCCGCCGCCGAAATCAGCGATCACCCGGCGGGTGGGAAGCGTGCCACCAGGAGGGGGGAGGTCGTGCCCGCAGGCGTAACAGCGGCTCCACCCCTCTCGGTTGCGGAAACCGCATTCGGCGCAGTGCACGGTGGCACCGTCGAGCGGCCCCGGAGGCTTGATCGCCTCTTCCTCAGGGCCCACTACAGGATTTGCGGTGAGCGGGATGCCCGACGCGACCCGGACCAGAGCGACGTCGTCCACCCAGAGCCAGCCGGAGCCGTGCAGCCCGATTTTGATCTGAAAATTATTCAGCGGTATTTTGGTCTCAAAGATGTAGGTGACCGGCGTCCACCCGAAGCTCCCCGCTTTTGTTAAAGGGAAGAAGCGATCGTCGTAGCCGACCGAAAAGTCGAGGCCGGGCGTGTGTCTGGCGGGCCGGATGCTCAGCCCCCTCAGGTAAAACCGGAGCTGGTAGCGTCCAGGGGACAGGCTGATCCTGTTGGAGTGCAGCCGGATCTTGCCATCTGATTCCGCGACGAGTTCCCTGGAATGGGCGCTATGGTGACCAAAGTTAGCAAGCGCAAAGTGCGCCGGCACTTCGTGCACCCACCCCCCCCACCCCGGGCAGCTCTTTGCCGGGTCGGCCGTCGCCACGCACGCCTCGAACGAGGGGTTCTCAACTAGGTTCCTTTGGCCACATCCGGCGCTGACCGTCACCAGGAGCAGCAACCCCAGGGCGAGGAGCCCTCGCCTGCCGCGAGGTCGCGGTGGCCGCCGGAACCACAGCCGGCACCCGGATACCATCTTCAGCATCGCGACTCTCCGCAACAACCGGCGACGGCCTCCCGGAAACGCGCACCTATCTGCTCCACCCCGAAGCGCCAACTGGCCGCGCCGCAGTTCCCCGACAGGATGCAAAGCCGCTCCGGATGATCCAGCAGCCCAACGACCGCAGCCGCCAGCGCTTCCTGGGTCGTTTCCTTCAGGAGAAGGCCGCTCCACCCGTCCTGCACGATCTCGGGTATGCCGCAGCTGCGGGAGGCCACAACGGGGAGCCCGCAGGCCAGCGCCTCCTTCAGGACGTTGGGAAAAGCATCGTAACGCGCCGGATGCAGCAGCAGGCAGGACTTCAGCATGACCCCCTTCAATTCCCCGTGGGTCAAGCTGCCGAGGTAGCGCACCCCCGGGAGGTCCAGCCGCACCTCTTCCGGGACCCTCCCCCCCGCGATCAGGAGTTCTACGTCGGGGTGGAGGCGGCGGATTTCCGCAAAGGCGCCGAGGACCAGGTCGCCACCCTTGCGGTAAAAATCGGTGCTGACGAAGAGGAGTTGCCGCCGGCGGGGGAGGGCTAATTCCTCACCGGTGGCCCTATCTATCTTGCAGGCCGTGGGGATGACCGTCACCTTCTCCCCGGAGATGCCGTAATCACGAATAAGCGACTCCCGGGTCGCGCCCGAGTAGGTAATGACCCGGGTCACGGCACGGTACAGCTCCCGCTCCAGGCGGTACCACTCATCGCGGTAGCGGGAAAAATCATCCGGGAGCCAGGCCGGCCACCCCTCCTCGACCATACGCACCGTCTGATCGTGGTAGCTCAGGTAGGGAATCCCGGGGAGCCGCAGGGGGCCGAACAGCCCTCCGATCTGGAGCACCGCGTCCGGCGGGTGGAGGCAGTCCACGGCCCGCTGAAAGCGGAGGGTCCGCCCTTGGAAGGCGCCGGTGGTCTTGCAGCTTTGCTCCAGACGCCGGTAGTACTCACTCCCCCACCGGCTCCGGTTCCAGCAAAAAGAACGGATGAGGAGCCCCAGGTGGTACCCTTTTCGCCCCTCCGGATTGAGCGTGTCCACTTGAAAGCCGCGAGCGAGCTCCTGCTGCAGCCAGCGTTTTGAAGTACCGGACTCGGAGGAGACCTCCGCCCACATGTCAAGGACCAATAACCGAGGCAAACCGGTTTGTCGCTGCAACATTTTAATCTCCCGTTTTCCGGCCCGGTGCCAGGCCCAACGCATGATCGGTCCTGCCCGCACTCCCGGGCACACCCTCGACGACAGCCCGCGTCACCGCTTGTTACGGGTCGCGGCGGGCAGGCTGAGGGTTCACCAGTCGTTCATAGATGGCCGCCAGCCGTTGCGCCTGAATCTGCACGCTGTATTCGCGTTCGATGTGGGCGCGCGCGGCCAGTTGCATCGGGAGCCACTCATGGGGATTCTCAATGAGCCGGCCCAGCTGAGCCGCCAATCCATCCACGTCCCGCTCATCGGCCAGAAGCCCCCCCACGCCGTCGACGATTACCTCGGGTATGTCGCAGTGCCGGGAACTGACGATCAGCATCCCCGACGCCGCCATTTCGGTGATTACCACTGGAGACCCCCCCTCGTTGTCGCCGTCGGCCGCCTGCACGCTGGGCGACAGGAAGACATGGTGGCTGCGCCCCTCTTCGAGCAGAGCGGCATAGGGCTGAAAGCCGAGCCAGCGGGTCTTACAGGACAGGCCGGTCCGCTCCAACAGCTTCACGATGCGGGCCTTCTCATCGGCGTCGCCCGCCTTGCCGGCGGCGTCGCCGATCAGCGTTACCTCGAGTTCCACCTTGTGGTCGATACGGGCCAGCGCCTCGAGCGCGTAGGGAATCCCCTTTTTTTCCCGGAACGTCCCGGCGATCAGAACCCGCAGCGGGGTGCCAGGGCGCCAGCTCCGCGGCTGGAACGGAATGTGCTCCAGGGTGACCCCCAGGTGGTGCACGACCGCCCTCTCCGGCGGGCAGCCGAGCGCCGTCACCTGGCGGACCATGGCGGCACCCTCGCACAAGACCAGGTCGACCTGCCCGAGAATCTCCGGCACCCGCTCGTTCCACGGGTATCGCCCCGGGGCCTGGCTGATGTCGGCACCGTAGACGCTCAACACGTGCCGTGCACGGCACGACTCCACGATTTCCCGGTCGTACCACGCCTGGTCGGCGAAGTGGGAGTGCCAGACGGCGGGGCGCAGACGCCGCGCCTGCCGATACCTGAATCCCAGTTCCCGGCGACCGAGCAATTTCCTGACAATCCGGTCCGAGAAATGCCGCAGACGCCCCTCCCGGTCGTAGCAGTGCAGGTTCGGAATGGCGAACTGGTCAAGGTTGCTCGTGCGGTCGCACACAACGTGCGCGTCGCCCCCCGCGCCGAGCGCGGCGACCTGGCTGTGGACCCAGGTCTGGGTCAGCGGCAGCCAGTCGTCTATGGAGTGGACTGCGCAAATCTTCGGTGTCATGGCGCCTCCCGCCAGCCGACCAGCCGCTACTTCGATCCCCGTACGGCCGTCAGCAAGGTTTTAAACTCGGTCAACTCTCCGGTGAAAAAGACAGCGATCAAAGCGTAGTAGATCGACATGCCGCACAGCACCTGCAGTGCGAGCACGCAGCCAATCGGCAGGCTCGACATCGACGCCCTGCCGACAGCCCACACGGCAAGCCCCATCAGGCAGGCGCAGGAGATGCTCGGCAAAAGCGGCCCGAGCATGCGGGCGAACGTCAGGCCGACGAGCCTGCCGGGTATCGACCAGGCCGGGTACCAGAGGATGAGATAGCCGCTGCAGGCATACGCCCAGGCCACCCCTTCGATACCCCACGTAAGGCCGACCAGGTAGCTTGCGACATAGATGACACCCGAGGCGACGCCCCACCTGAACATGAGGTCCGTACGTCCCTGCGACATGTAGAGCCACCCCACGGTGCTGCCGACCGGCTGGGTGAGAAAGGCGAGGCACAGGATACGGAAAACCGGCACCATTCCCGCCCACTTGCTGCCGAGCAGCACCCGTATCGAGGTGTCTGCGGTGGCGAGCATGCCGACGACCACCGGCATGCTAATCAAGGCGATCAACCGGGTAGCCCTCAGGTATACCGAGCGCACCCGCGGCTGGTCACCCTGGATGCGCGACAGGGTGGGGAACATCACCCGGGAGAGCACCTCGGTTATATTGGTGAGCGGCATCAGGACCAGGCTGTAGGCCCGCCCGTACAGTCCCAGGGGGACGGTGCCCAGACACCGGCCGATGACCAGGTTGTCGGCGTTGCGGACTAGGTAGTTGAACATGCCAAAGCCGATCAGGTTGCCGCCGTAACCGATTAACTCGGCGACCGCCTTCCTGCTGAAGGCGAAGTCGGGACGCCAGGGGGAGAGGAACCAGTTGCCAGCAACGGTCGCAATACTCACCGCCAGGTTCTGGACCACCAGGCTCCAGACTCCGCCCCCCCGCAAGGCAAGCGCCAGCCCGGCCGAGCTTCCCAGGAGGGCCGCGGCCAGTTCGACGATCGACATCCCCTTGAACTGCATCCGGCGGCTCAGCATGGAGGCCTGCACGACGCCGAGGCTTTTGATGACGAAGCCTAGCGACGAGACACGCATGAGCGCCACGAGTTCGGGTTCGTGAAAGAAGGGGGCGATGAGCGGAGCCGCCGCGCAGGTGCCGCAGCACAGCAGCACGCCCAGGCCGATGTTCATCCAGAAGACCGAGGACAGGTGCTCCGGCCGAAGTTCCCTGCGCTGCACGAGGGCCGAACCGAGCCCCACATCGACAAATTGGCCGCTGAAACCGTTGACGAGCACCACCATACCGATCAGCCCGTAAGCCTTGGGCCCGAGCAGACGGGCCAGGACGATCGAGACGGCGAGGGAGACGAGCTGGCGTCCGGCTTGGGAGAACGCACTCCACAGCACCCCCACCGCCGAGCTGCGGCCGAGGTCATCGGAATTCTGGTTGGTAATCTCTGCGCTCATCTCAATCTCCGTCCCTTCGGTACCTGCGCCGCCGGCACGCGGGCCGGCGGGGGGGCCGCAATCCGCTTCAGTCGGCGGTGGGCCGGGTAAACGTGGCGAGCGCCTTCCGGGAAACATCCGCCAGGTACTGCAGCCTCTCTTCCAGCGTGTACGCTGAGCCAAGACGCGCGTCATGGCGCAGTGTCCTGAGAAACGACGCCAACGAGGCGTCGCCCGGGGTGGTGAGGTGGAGGTAGCGGCTGGCGCTTCCCCACATGACGGATCGCCCCCCTCCCCCACCTCGCTCCGGCACGACATCGAACCCCTTGGCGGCAAGATACCCCTTCAAAACGCTCCCAGAAGGCTGCAGCAAGGTGGAGACCTGCAGCCAGGGGCGCGGGTTGACTTCGTAGAAATGGACGAGCCCGGATCCGGAGCGGATGAACTCTATTTCAAACAAGCCATCCAGCCGGCAAAGACCAGCCAGTTCCTCGGTGGCGGCCTGCAGGGCGGGGTCGGGGCGGACCATCCGTACGAGGGTCGAGGTGCCCCCCCGCTGACCGTGTGGGCTCTTCACGATGGTCTCGAAGGCAAACCCCTGGCAGACCCCGTGTGCGATGCATCCCCCCCACGAAACGGGGGCGCCCTCGATGAACTCCTGCACGATGTAAGTACGCGCGCCGAGGGGGGCCAGCAGGGCGCGGATCCGTTCCAGGCCGGCGGCGTTCTCCGCCACCGCCACCTTACCCCGGTAGAGGGAAGTGAAGGAATCCTGCGGGTCCTTGTCGGTCGGCTTGATGACCGCCGGGTAGCCGATGCCCCGCTGCGACAGGAGGGCCGGCGTCATCGACTCCAGACTGCAGGCGGTGGTGGCGGCCAGCCGGAAACGGCTGCAGTTCAGCCGGGAGAGGAGTTCAGCCCAGACCGCCTTGTTGGACAGCTCCGGGGCGCCGTAGGCCCGATCCTCGAGCCGGGCGCTTCCCGGCAGCCTGATGCCCGCCCCCCCCCCTCCGCCAGGCTCCCCGATCAGTTCGGACAGCGCGTAGAGGGTGCGCTCATGGGAGACCAGCACCCAAGTCTCCGCCTGCCGTGCGAGGGCTGGCAACAGCTGTGCGCTCTCCCGCTCGTCGACCAGATGCACCGTGTTGCGGAGCTGGCGCGATAGAAACCGGTAGAGCGGCACCCAGATGTCGTCGGTGCCAGTCACGATGGCCAGCTGGCGGGTGGCTCCTGCGGGATTGCTTAGGTAGGTTCGCATATGAACACCGTGTCGGTGAATGTCTCGCGTATCCTGCGCGAGGTGAGAAACGAGGCGAGGAGAAACGGGTTCCTGCCCGAGCCGCAGCCGATCCCGAGAACGGCGGCGGGATGGCGGGCCGGCGGGTAGGGGCGCAGGTGCAAGCGGGACCAGCGGTCGATGTATCTGCGCTTACGCCCCTTCTTATCCTGGGGATCGATGGTAGCCTGCAGGAATCCCCGGTCGGCGTACCCATTCCAGATCCGCCGCTGGTTTTCCTCGTCGTTAGATCTCATGACTCGCCTCACGCTGCGGTCCATACAACCGGTCGGCGGCATCATGCGGTTAGGTTCAAGGGGGACGCCACCCGGAGGGCGGACGGCTGCCGAGAGCGGGCACCCTGAAAGATCGACCGCGCAACGCCGGTGATGACATCGCCGACGTCGGCATCGGTCAGCTTGGCGGAAATCGGCAGGCTGACGGTCTGGCGCCCGATCCGCATGGCATGGGGATAATCTTCCGGCCGCCAGCCGAAGCGCTCGCGATAGTAGGGGTGTTCCGGGATACTAAGGTAATGGACCCCGACGCCGATATTTTCCCGCGTCATGAGATCGAGGAACCGGTCACGGGAGATACCGCAGAGGTCCTCGTCGACAAGGACCGTGTAGAGATGGCGGCCATGCCGGCCGTCCGTCGGTTCCGGCGCGGGAAGGCCGATCGGCAGTGCAGCTAACGCTTCGTTGTAGCGCGCCCAGATCCGCCCCCGTTTGCGCCAGTTTTCCTCGATCCGTTCCAGTTGGTGGATCCCCAGCCCCGCCTGGATGTCCATCATGTTGTACTTGTAGCCGCAGTCCACCACCTGGTAGTGCTTGAACCCCTCATCGCCGAAACGATTCCAGGCGTCCTTGCTCATGCCGTGCAGCGCCAGGACCTTGATGCGGGCGATGTCCTCCTCCCGCCGGGCCAGGACCATCCCCCCCTCGCCGGTGACGACGTTCTTGGTGACGTAGAAAGAAAAGCAGCCGAAATCGCCGAAGGTACCGACCTTGCGTCCCCGGTACTCGGTCTCGATGGCGTGCGCGCAATCCTCAATCACCTTCAGGCGGTGCCGACCGGCGATGTCCAGCAATGTGTCCATGTCGCACGAGCGGCCGGCGAAATGAACCGGAAGCAGGGCGCGGGTGCGCGGCGTCACTTTTTTCTCGACCTCCGCCGGATCGATGTTCATGGTGATGGGATCCACGTCGGCCAAAACGGGAACGCCACCCACGTGAATGATGGCGTTGACGGTCGCGCAAAAGGTGAGGGGGGTGGTGATCACCTCGTCGCCGGGCTTGATGCCGGCGGCCAGTAGGCTTAGATGGAGCGCGGCGGTGCACGAGTTGACCGCCGCCGAGTCGTGCACCTTCTTGTACGTGGCGAACTCCCGCTCGAAGCGCGCCACTTTCGGCCCAGTGCCAAGCCAGCCGGAATGAAGGCTGTCGAGAACTTCGTTTATTTCCGTGTCTTCGATCGCCGGGGCGCCGAAGACCAGAAAGCGGTCCTTGGTCCGGACCGGACCTCTGTCAGCTGAATTTGTCGTTCCCTTTTCCATGCTCACTCCGTGGTCTTCATTTGTGATGTATGCAGTCGAACTGTCGCCCGGGGCTCGGCGTGAAACCGGCCGCCGAGTCCCGGTCCAAGGCCGCGCTAGGCAAGAAGCACATCGCGGTAGATCGCCTCGGTCTCGCGAACCATCCGCTCGACGCTGAAACGCTCGCACAGACGCTGGCGTCCCTGTTCGCCGATCCTGCGGGCGAGCTCCGGGTTGGCCAGATAGAAGAGGAGCGCCTCCGCGAGCGCTTCAGAGTCACCCATGGGCACCAGCAGGCCGGTCTCACGGTGGTTGACAATTTCCGGCACGCCGCCGCCGTCGGTGCCGACGATCGGCTTGGCCAACGCCATCCCCTCGAGAAGGACCCGGCCAAACGGCTCGGGCGTCACGGAGGCGTGCACCAGAATGTCCATGGCGCCGAGCAGCGCCGGCACGTCACGACGGTATCCGGTGAAGACGATCTGGCCGATGAGGCCGTTGTCCCGCGTGTAGGCGGCGAGTTGTTCGCGGTACTCCTCCGCCCCCTTGCAGACGGCGCCGACCACAAGGCAGCGCACCGCAGGGAACGCCTCCTTCACCCGCCGGACCGCCTGGAGGACGATCATCTGCCCCTTCCAGCGGTCGATGTTGCCGACGATGCCGATCACCGGCCCCGCGCCGTTCAGCCGCAGCTCTTCCCTGACCCGCGCTACTGCGGCGAGGGGGGACGCGGCGAGCACCGTGTCGAGATCGAGCCCGTTGTAGACCCGGCGGGCGCGCCTGGCGCCGATCCGCTGGCTGACGACCCTGTCACGGAAGCTGTCGCTCACGCTGATGATGGCATTCAGGAAGCGGGCAAAGAACCTGGTCCTTAAACTGCACGGGAAGTCGGTGCCCCGGTCATGGGAGATGATCTTCACGCCGCCCATCCGGCAGGCGAGCGTCCAGCCGTCGATATTCGAGTAGGCGTTGTTGAGGTGGACCAAGTCAGGCCGCAGGTCCCTGATCAGCTCCCGCATCTGCAGGTACTTGACAACAAGGTCATGCCAGAGCAGCTGCAGGTGCCTCGCTACCCGGGTCCGCCTCCTCCCGGCACGAAGCCTATTAGAGAGCACATAGACGTGCGGGGTCACCTTGCGGAATTCGGGAACCAGCACGTTGTCCTGGAAGAAAACAACCCACGGATCAAACCGGCTCTTGTCCAGCCCCTGGACGAGGTAGAGCAGGCTGAAATAGGAACCACCCACGGTTCCGTCGGTGTTGGATTCGATATAGAGAATACGTTTCATAGTGTTCCCTCGTTCGGGGGCGCCAGTGCAGGCTCGTGGCCTACTGGCTGTAGCCCCGCGCCGCGACTGTACGGGGTGCCGGTTTTCCTGCACGCGGGCGCCCCTACAGGCGATAGATGCGGCCAGTATTGGTCCCGCTTCCTGGCCGCTGGGCGGTCGGTTTTGTCGCCGCAGGTTTCGCAGGGATCATAAATGCATGGAGAACAAGTGGATAGGCGCCCCGGCGCTCCGCCCGGAAAGGGTGGCGGAAGGTGACCAAGGCGACCAGTGCGCCACGTTTCGCAACGGTTCAAGCACGAGCGGTCCTCGCCTTCACGGAGATTTTTTCGACGGTGATCGACAGGGCAAACAGAAAGTAGGTCGCCTGACAGTAAGCCCAGGACAGAAAAAAACCGCCGACGCAGAAGCCGAGCAGGCCGGTTCGTATCCCCGCCACCATCCAACCGTTTTTCAGAATGGTCTCCCCGGCGCGCAGCGACTTGGCGCACGAGACAACCATCAAGATGAAAACAACCCCTGCGGGGATTCCCTGTTCAGCCCCGATCTGCAGCAGCGAGTTGTGAGCGGTATGCCAGGTTCCTCCGCAGCTCTTCCCGTTGGCGTCGGAAAATTCCGAGATTCCGCAGCCGAACAGGGGTTGCTCCGCGATGATCGATATCCCCTTCTTCCAGATCTCGATCCTGCCTCCCCGGTCGGTAGTGTTGTAGTCGTCTTCGACTGCCCCTAGGGTTTTAATGCGGTCGTACTGCGCCGCAGGGACACAACTGATTACGAGCAGCAGTACGATGAGCAGCAAAGGCGCGCGCCTTGAGAGATAGGCCGAACCTTTTTGGCGACAGGTCAGAGCGACCACCGCAGCCAGAGCAAGGAAACCGCCACGCGACCCGGTTTTCAAGATGACGATCACGGTCAGCACCATGGCGGCCTTGAGCAGCAGAGCGCGCCAACCGCGGGAGTTCTCCATGAGGTAGAACATGGTGGGCAGGGCGATCACCAGGACCAGGGCGATATCGTTCGGATCATAGGTCCCCCCGACGAATACGCGGCCGTTTTCCACCAATTTTGGAGTGACCAGGGAAAAGAAATCAATCAGTCCCGCCGTGACGCTTAAAGATACGCAGATCGTCCGCAGTTCCTTTTCGCTGTTGATGCAAAAAACGAGCAGGAGGGTAAAGACCAGAATTTTCAGATATCCGGAAACTATGAAATTGAGGCTCCCCCCCGGCCAGTTGCTGAAGGGAACGGACAGCAACGAAAAAAGGAACAAGGCAGCCAGGTATCGCATTTGAATCACCTTCATGAGCCCGGCATTATCCCTTTGCAGTTGTTTTCTTGAGGAAAGCACCATGAGTAGCGCGATGCCGATGCCGACCTTCGCGAGCAGGAGATCTTCCAGCTGAGGTATCATCTCCTGGACCCTTCCGACGTAGATCGGCACCAAAAGGGCAAGGATGATGATAACCGGGCTACTTTTCTCAGACATTGTTCCTGCTCCTCGGGAATCTCCTGGCGCTACCGGAAATAAGAAGCCGCGCGGTCGGCAGCCTTGGTAATATTCAAAAACACCCGGTTCACGATTTTGGAACCAACGGGGGAGAAAATGGTGTCGGTGTAGGCGACACGATTGTAGTCCAGCGTCAGCATGAGATCGTAAAAAAGACGCCAGGAGAGCCCGAGGCTCAGCGAGTTGCGGTAGGTTGTGTCACTGCCGTCAAGGTAGCGATCGGTTAGAACCTGGGTATGCAACTCAGCGTTGACCGGAAGCTGCAGGCTAGCGCGACCTCCCAGGTTAAACCAGCGTGAACTGGGAACCCTCCCCAGTTCGTCGATGGTTTCGTTGTACCCAGCGCTGATCTCCGCCTGCCCGGTTTTAAATTCCTTTGACAGCCGGGACTGGATGCGTCGAGTTTCCGAAGCGACCAAGGTTGACTCGCTGTCGTACGAGACGCCACTGTTGAGGTCGAGGGTGTAACTCGCCATCCTCTGGGATATCGCAGCCTGCCAGTAAGGAGACCACGAGGGTGACGAGCTTTCGGGCGAGAAAACCGAGTAGCCCCCCTCAAGCCGGATCGAGGAGCCGTCGGCGTATTCGTAGCGTCCGCCGCAGCTGTTGATCAGACGCTGATGGCTGGCGGCGCCGACCGGGAAGACCCGTGCGGCGTCCAGGTTTAAAAAGAGAGATAACAGGGGGGTCATTTCACGGCTGAGGCTGCCATAGAGGGCATGTTCGACGTTGTCAATGGTGCCGGACAGGAAGTAGTTGCGCTGCAAAAAGCGGTACCCCTCTCGCGCGTTCCAGCGCGGATTGACCGACTGCACCGCGTAGGGGGTAATCATCACCAGGTTGGAGCCGACACGGTCCAGATAGGTAAGTTCCCGGTCACCGTCCAAGGTGGTATCCTGGAAGCGTTCCGACGCCTCTAGGTACGCGAAGTTTTCCACCAGCACGACCCTGACCTTAGCACTCAGGTCATTCTTCAGCTCATTGGTGAGTTTCCCGCCGGCGAAAATGCGGTACACCGGATCGTAGAACATCCGCCCGCTCCAAAGCGGTGCGGTGTAATCCGCCGTCAAGCTCGGCTGTACGTGGGTGATCAGGTACGGCTTTCGGTCCTGCGCGGTCTCAAAAACGTTGTCGTTATATTCCTCTGTTACGGAGATTCCAGGTGAGAGAGACCATTCCGCGGCGCGGGCAGGCGGTTGGGCGAACGCCAGGATCAGCAGGCCCGCCCCCGTCATTGCTGAGCGCCTCATGCCGTGCCCTTACGGGCCGCGGTTTCCCGAGCCCCCTCCACCAATCCCGCTGGAGGGCTACCGGTCTGCGTGCCGTTGGGCTCCCTATCGTAGCGATAGCGGTATTTGTCATAGTAGAAGTGGTAACTACCGCCAAGGCCGGCCGGGGTGGCGCCATTGTAGACCAGGCCAAGGAGATTGCATTGCGACAGGCTCTCCAAACCGGTCTCGATATTGCCCAGGGTTGTTCTCCCTTCGCGGACCACGTAGACCACACCGTCGACAAGCCGAGCCAGAATACGCGACTCGGCGAAGGGAAGCACCGGAGAGCTGTCGACCACGATGTAACCGTCGTGGAAACGCTCCTTCAACTGCAAGAGCAACTCCTTCATCCTGCGCGAGGAGAAATACTCCACCGGGTTCCGGTTGAACTCCCCCGCCGGAAGCAGCGTCAGGTTTCCTACCCCGGCCGGCACCAGCAGCTCGTCCAGTCCGGCGTTCCCCTCCAGATACTGTGCAACGCCCTTTTTGCCCGGAGTCCCGAGGTAATTGGCGATGGAGGGCTTGCGTAAGTCCGCGTCCATAATCAAGGTCCTTCTGTCATGCTCTTGGGCGAGGGCCAGCGCGAGGTTCAGGGCTGTAAGGCTCTTTCCCTCTCCTCCGATGGAACTGGTCACGCCGATCAGGTTCTGTCCGGGGGCGGATCCCATCAGCTGGATCAGCAGGGACTTGAGCTTCCTGTACTCCTCGGAGACCAGATGGTTGGAACCGTCCAGCACGAGCCTTGGGTTAACGGCCCAGTCCGGGCGGCCAGTATCGGGTCCCGACGTGCTAAGAACATCATGATCTGCAATCATTGCGGACGGATGACCTCCGTTTCCCATATTCATCCTCATCGTACTGGTGGCACGCGGCCTACGGTAGGCGGTTGAACAGCTGCGGCAGGTCCAGACGGGAAACCACCCTTTCGACAAGCTGCACATCCAGCAATTCCAGCAAAAAAACCCCCACGATAAGGGCGAAATATGCCGCACTCATCAGGTAAATACGGCGATCCCTCCTCGCTTCACCTTCGATTTCCTGGGGGATCCTGATCTGCGGGATCACCGCCAGGAGGGGGAGTCCCAGCGACCTGATGGCATCGACACCTTGAACCGACCCGTCCAACTGCTCCAGCAGAAGCATCAGGACCGCGGCCCCCCCCACCCCCGCCAGGAGGTTCAGCAGCAGCAGCTTCTTGCGATTGGGACTGACCGGGGTGTAGGAGATCACCGCTGGGTCGATGACCCGGTAGCATACGTCCTTGTCGCGCATCCCTATCTGTTTGGCGAGTTCGGCCTGGTTGTTGCGCACGTCCAGCAGATCCCGCATGCCCTTCTGGCTGACCTTGGCCATCTCCAGTCGTTCCAGGCTGTATTTTTGGTTCGGGATATTGCCAAGCAGATGCTTGTTGGCACTGATGCTCTTTTGCAGCGCACTTTCGTTGTCCCGCAGGGCCCCCAGTTCCGCATTGATGCGTCGCAGTTCCAGGCTCGGCTCGGCGCCCGGCGCCTGCGCCCCGGCTTTCCTTACCGAATCCCCTCTGAGAGCCTCGATCTGGCTCTTCACCTGCTCCACTTCCGGAAAGCCATCGGTATAGGTAATACGCAGCTCGTCCAGTTTCGCCTGCAACGCCTGCAGTTTCATGGTAACTGGGTCCGAGGCTGCCAGAAGTATCCGCCGTTCCTCCTCGAGCTGCTTGCCCCTGAACTGAAGTTCCAAAACCCGCTGCTGGGCGGAGGCGATCTCGCGGAAGAGCTGGCCGGCATCCAGGTCAATCCCCCCCCCCTGGCTGGCCTTGAACTTCGCCACATCGGCTTCTGCCTTGACCACCTTTTCCTGGTAGGCGGCTATCTGCTCCTTCAGGAAATCGGCCGCCTCGTAAGAGTTAGACCTCTTGGACGCCGTCTCCCCCTCTATGTAGTTGCGCACCAGCGCATTGACGTAATCCCGGGCGATTGCGGCGTCGTAGTACCTGAACTTCACACGGAATTCGTTTTTTCCGGCCACGTGGATCTCGGTGTCCTTCTGGATATCGGCGACCAGCTTTTCCTGCTCCTGTTCGCTTTTCAGGTTCCTGTGGAACTTGACCTCCTTGATAGTGCTGAGAATGAGACTCCTGCTGTTCAATGCAGTGGTCAGCACCCGAACCGAATCCTCAACCGAAGGTGATACAGTGATTCCCTTGACCAGATCGTTGATGGCGCTGTTTTCGATGAAGACCGTGCTGGAGGCCTCGTACTTCTTGGGAAGCAGGTACGCATATAGGGTGCCCAAGGTCATCATGATGAGTGCGGTCAGGAAATAAAGTCCCTTTCTCTTCAGCATTATGTTGAGGTAGGGGTGTAGGTTTAGAAATTCCAGTGACATCAAGTTCTCCCGCAGTGCTCTGACCGCTATTGGGGGCCGGACACGGTCCGGTTTCCTGCCGCACCACCCGCCCCCCCCTAGAAGATGCTCTCCTCAACAACCACGAAATCGCCCGGTTCCAGCTTCAGGTTCTGGCTCAGGTTACCCTCCTTGATCAGCCTTTTGGCCTGCACCGGGATGGTGATCTCCTTCCCTTTTTCCTTCCGGATGATCTTGGTCCGGTTCAGGTCGGCGAACTTGGTGAAACCGCCTGCACCCAGAATGACCTCCATGACGGTGATACCATCCCGATACTCCACTGAGCGGGGTGCTATCACCCCCCCCACCACGTAAACATTCCGGTCCAGAAGGCTGGGGATAAAAATGGCATCATTAGCCTCAATCTGGACATCTTCGGACACGTCACCGTCCAGGAAGAGTCGGGCGAAACCTTCCTTAACCTTTTCCTTGCCCCGCAGCAGGTGGGCCTTCCCCAGATCTGCGCCCTTCAGATCGGCCAAACTGCAGAGAATCTGCAGCAGGGAGGTTCTGCGGGTAATGTCGTAGATGACCGGTTTCATGCCACTGCCGAAAATGAAAACCTTGGAGTTGGTGATGTCGGTGACCGTGACGGTGACAATGGGACTTTTCACCAGGGTCTTTAGTTGTTCAGCCAGGTCCTTCTGCAGGTCCCTGGGTCTGCGGGAACTTGCGGCGACCTCGCCGAGGCCCGGCACGGTGATCATCCCGTCCGGACGGACCTTAACCCCAAAGTTGAGGGAGGCGACCCCCCACACCGCGATCTGCAGGGTATCCCCTTCCCCGATGACGTAATCTCCGGCGCGCGCCAGGGCAGGCAACAATAATAGCAGGACGAGCAGCAAGCTAACGCCCCGGAACAACCCTTTCATGAACACTCTCCCTCCGTTACCGCGCGCCACCCGACACATCCGGGCCCGCGTTCCCCTCGCATCGCTGCACCCTGCCCCACGGGCCCGCCTTGGCTGGTGATGATCCGGACCGCATACTACCGGTTGGCGAACCTGCTGTTCCATCCACAATTCCGCACTGACGGGTAACTATCCGGTATCCGTGTGAACTGCGTACCGCCCGAGATATTCCGGGAGACCAAAACGGAAAGAGTGCTGGGCAAAACGACCACCCACCTTACAGAACTGGCCGGACGACGGGGCGGATTGAGCTCCCCTGCCGTCCGGTCCTGGAGGCGGGGGTCCTAGCCGTTTTGGCCACATATGTTGTCATTACAACCCACTCACTGCGACATTACCGGCACAAAATAGCAGCGATATAAGCTGGTTACCTGTCGCCCCACTTATCTCTGTTCACTCTGGAGCATCATCGGTGAAATGATGAAGCGCGTGCCCCTGCCGGAATGCGGGCAGGGACGGAACCTGCTTCATCGGGCTGCAGCATGCCGAAAACGGTGCCGCCAAAAGGATCTGGACATGCCGAAAATCAGAAAACTCAGTCTCTATTTGTTGCTGGCCGCCGACCTGCTCCTGGGGTGGGTCGCGCTGGTACTCGGCACGATAGTCCGCTTCGGAGCGGGCCAGGCACCACTGCTGCTGCACCAAATGTCTCCTTTCAAGCCCCTGTTTTTCGCCGCGACACTGGTCCTCATCTCCTACATCTGCGAACTATATCCGCTGGGCCGCCCCCTCTCCCGGGTCATGCTGCTGGCCCGGACAGCGTGCTCGGCGCTCATGTCGTTAATCTTTTTGAGCGTGCTCTTTTTCCTGTGCCCCTCGCTCATGCTGGGGCGCGGCCTGCTGGCTTTGGCTTTGGCGGCGTTCGTGCTGCTGCAGTTCCTGCTGCACCAGGGCTTTTGTACCCTTTACCTGCAGCCGATGCTGCGGGTGCGGACCATGGTCCTGGGGCAGGGCGAACTGGGGACGCGGGTGGTACAGCTAGTGCGTGGCGCCGAGCGGGATCAGGCTGTAACCCTGGTGGCGGTGATGCGCTTCGGAGAGGATGAAGCCCCAAGCCATGCTGACGACTCGCGGCTTCAAAACCCTGCCGAGTTGCTCCCCTGCGCGCTCAGGTTCAAGATAGCCGTCCTGGTTGTCGCCTTGGACCAATCAAGGATGAACGGCGAGCTGCAGAACGCGCTGCTCAACTGCAAGCTGCACGGCATCAAGGTAATCGATCCGGCCACCTTCACCGAGGCGATCTCCCGCAAGCTGATGCTTGAGCAGGTATCACCCAGCTGGTTTATTTTTTCCGACGGTTTCCGGTACGCCGGCGGCACCCCGCTCCCCAAGAGGGCCTTGGACGTGCTCCTGGCGCTGTTCGGACTCCTGATCGCGCTGCCGTTGACCCCCCTGATCGCCCTCCTGGTGAAGCTCGGCTCCCCGGGCCCGGTCATCTACCGGCAGCTGCGCGTGGGGCAGTTCGGGAAGAATTTCACCATCTACAAGTTTAGGACCATGCCAGTTGACTGCGAAAAGGGGACCGGGGCGGTCTGGGCCAGCCAGGGGGACAACCGGGCGGGGATGATCGGAAGCTGGCTGCGCAAGACACGTCTGGACGAGCTTCCCCAGCTGGTGAACGTGCTGCTTGGGGATATGAGCTTCGTGGGGCCCAGACCGGAGCGCCCCGAGTTCGTCTCCCGGCTCGACCACCTGATCCCCTACTACACCAAGCGGCACTTCCTGCGCCCCGGACTGACCGGATGGGCACAGGTTAACTACCCTTACGGAGCCTCGGTGGAAGACGCCCACGAAAAGCTTAAATACGACCTTTACTACTTCAAGAACATGTCCCCTTTTCTCGACCTGCTGATCATTCTCCAGACGGTACGGGTAGTCCTTTTCCAGCAGGGGGGGCGCTAGTCATGACCGTGTACGGACAGCAAACGGTTTCCAACGCCGGAGCACTGCGGCGCTCTTTCCGGGAGACGCCATGAACGCCACCATGGAGCACTCCCTGTCCCTCGCCTCAATCCTGCTAGTTCTCTACACCTACTTGGGCTACCCGGCCCTGGCCTGGACCCTTGCCCGGGTGCGCCCCCGGCCGGTCCGCGGCGGCGCGGCGAGCGCTTCCGTCTCGGTCGTGCTGGCGGCGCACAACGGAGCCCCCCTGCTGCGCGCCCGGGTCGAGAACCTGCTAGAGCAGTCCTATCCCGGCGGGATAAGCGAAATTATCGTGGTCTCGGACGGCTCGACCGACGCCACCGTCTCGATCGCCAGGGAATACGCCGGTTCGGGGGTCGTCCTGTTGGAACTACCGGAGAGGCTCGGCAAAGCGGCGGCGGTCAACCGCGGGGTCGCCGCGGCCCGGGGAGAGCTGATCGTCTTCGCAGATGCCCGGCAGCGCTTCGAAACCGGGGCGATCTCGGCCCTGACCGCCCGCTTTTCCGACCCCCGCGTCGGCTGCGTGAGTGGCGAGCTAGTCCTGGTGCAGGACGGTTCCGGGCGGAGCCAGGGTGCGGTGCGGGATTATTGGCAGTACGAGAAGTGGATCAGAAGTTCGGAAAGCGCGTCGGGCTCCATGGTCGGGGCGACCGGCGCCATCTACGCGATCAGGCGCAGCCTCTACGAGCCGCTGCCTCCGGGGACCATCCTGGACGACGTCCTCACCCCCCTGCGCATCGCCTGCCTGGGCTACCGCTGCTTGTTCGAGAGGAACGCACGCGCCTACGACCTCCCCTCAGCGAGCATGGCCCAGGAGTGGCGCCGCAAGGTGCGGACCCTGGCGGGGAACTGGCAGCTGCTCCAGCTCGAGCCCCGGCTGCTCTTCCCCTGGCACAACCCGTGCTGGTGGCGCTTCGTATCGCACAAGCTGCTGCGGCTGCTGGTCCCCTACGCCCTGGCGGCGCTGCTGGCGACAGGCGCCCCCCGCTGCGGGGAGCTCCTTGGCCCGGTCCTGGAGCGCGGCCGTGTCCTCCCCGGCGAGCTGCTTTTTCTCTGGGGTATGCTGACCGGCGGACTCCTGGCCCGGGGCTCCTTCCTAAAACTGGCACGTCTGGGCTACTCGGTACTGGTGCTGAACCTGGCCGCCGTGGCGGGACTTTACTACTGGATATCGGGCAACGCGGGCACGGTCTGGAAGACCGGGAAATGACGGCCCCGCCCCGCAGAACGGTCGTACTCCAGGTGATCCTGAGCCTGGAGATCGGCGGCATGGAGCAGGTGGTGGCTGACCTGGTGCGCTCCCTAGACCCAAGCAGGTTCACTCCGGTGGTGGCCTGCCTCAAGGAACTGGGCCCGCTGGCCCGCGAACTTAAGACGAGCGGGATCCCGGTCATCCAGGTCCCCCCCATGCCCCGCTGGATCTCCTTCGCCTGGCCCGCGCAGCTGGTGCGGGTGATCAGGGAGACCGGCGCCGAGGTGGTGCACATGCACAGCGGCTGCTGGTACAAGGCGTTGGTGGCTGCCCGGCAGGCCGGGGTGACGCGCCTCGTCTACACCGACCACGGACGGACCTTCCCCGACCCGAGCTACGTGCGCGCCCTTGACTGGGTCTGCGCCCGCCTGACCGACCGGGTGGTGGCAGTCTCGGGGGAACTCGGCCACTACCTGGCAACGCAGGTGGGCGTCCCCGCCTCCAAGCTCTCCGTCATCATCAACGGCATCGATCCGCAGCGTTATCGCAGCGGCTGGGACGCCAGCCCCCCCGGGCGGCTGGACATCGTCTGCGTGGCCCGTCTGGCGCCGGTCAAGGACCACGCCACGCTTTTGCGTGCCATGCGGCAGGTACTGGCCCAGGCGCCCCAGGCGAGACTGCGGCTGGTGGGGGACGGGCCGGAGCGTGCCCCCCTGCAGGCCCTGGCTCGGGAACTCGGGATCGGCGACCGAGTCGAATTCGCCGGTTTCCGCCGTGACATCCCCGCGGTCATGGCACAGTGCGACATCTTCGCCCTGAGTTCCCTGAGCGAGGGGACCTCAGTCACGCTCCTGGAGGCGATGGCCGCCGGCCGCCCCATCGTCGCCACCGGGGTGGGCGGCACGCCGGCGCTGATCCGTGACGGAGAGAACGGCTTTCTGGTGCCGCCGGGGAGGCCAGAGGCGCTGGCGCAGCGGCTTTTGCAGCTGGCCGGCGACGCGCCGCTGCGGCGGCGCATGGGGCTCGTCAACCGGACCCGCGTGGAGCGCGAGTTCGGACTCTCAGCGATGGTTGCCCGTTACCAGCAACTCTACCTGACACCCAGGCGGGGGAATACGCCAACAAGGACCGTACGATGAAAATTCTTTTTGTGGCCTCCCGCCTCCCCTTTCCGCTCGATTCGGGGGCCAAGATCCGCGCCTATCACCTTTTGAAGGCACTGGCCGAAGAGCACCGGGTGACCCTGCTTACCTTTTGCGGCGCCCCCGAGGAGGCTTTCAGCTTTCAGCAGATCGAGGCGCTGGGGGTGACAGTCTGGCCGGTACTCAATCCGAAAATCGACCGGCCGGTCGGCCCGCTGGGGGTCCTGGCCAACCTCGCCTCCCGGCTGCCGGTCACGGTGCAGAAATACGCCCACCGGGCCATGGTGCGCCAGATCGGGAGGGCCATGCTCCAGGGCTTCGACGTGGTGCACTGCGAGCACCTGCACATGGCCCCCTACCTGAAGCGTTACCCGCGGGCACGGCTGGTGCTGGATGCCCACAACGTCGAGGCGCAGATCGCTGAGCGCTACGCCCAGCTCGAGCCGCACCGCCTCAAAAGGAGAGTGCTGCGCTGGAACTGGCGCAAGATGCTCAGCTTCGAGATGAGGACCGTGGCCGAGATGGACCTGGTGCTGGCGGTTTCCGACACCGACCGGGGCACCTTCAGCTCCCACCGGGTGGGGGACCGGGTACAGGTGCTGGAAAACGGCGTAGACCTCGACTATTTCGCTCCGCGCGACGGGGAAAAGGCCGGTCAGGGGGTCTTCGTCGGCTCCATGGACTGGCTGCCCAATACCGAGGGAATCCGCCACTGCATCGCCGAGGTGCTCCCCCTGATCCGCCGGGTGCGTCCGGATTTTGAACTGTCGGTCGTGGGAAGGAATCCGCCCAGCGAGCTCGCGGCACTGGCCGCCTGCGATCCGGGACTGGAGGTGACCGGCACCGTGGACGACGTGCGCCCCTACATCGCCCGGGCCGAGGTCTATCTGGTCCCCCTCGGTTTCGGCGGCGGCACCCGCCTCAAGATACTGGAGGCCTTCGCCATGGGAAAGGCCGTGGTCTCCACCACACTGGGATGCGAGGGGATCGCCTGCCGCCACGGTGAACACCTGCTGATCGCGGACTCGCCGGAGGACTTTGCCGCGGCGGTGCTCCGGCTCCTCGCGCATCCAGAGCTGAGGCTGCAGCTGGCCGCCAACGCGATGGGTCTGGTGCAGGAGAAATACAGCTGGGACAGCATCGGGAGCCGGCTTTTGGCGTGTTACGAAGGCCTGCAATGAGCCGCATCCTGATCACCATCGACACCTATGCCACCGGTGGCGCCGGCAAGACCATCATCCAGTTCCTAAAACACGCCGGCGGCTTCGGCTGCACGCCGGTGGTGGCAGGATTCTGGCGCGGATCGCGGCCCGAGTGGGAATTCCGGGATGCTGTCGAGGCGGTGGAGGGCGAGTTTTTCGTGCTGCGGCAGCGCTGGGCCTTCGACCCCACCCCTGTGTGGCGGGCGGTCGCGCTGGTCCGAAGCCAGGGGATCACCTCGCTGCAATCCCACGGCTACAAGTCGCACCTGGTCTGCCTTTTGGTGAAGCTGGTGACGGGGCTCCCCTGGGTCGCCCTGGTGCACGGCTGGACCGAGGAAAACCTGAAGGTCAGGGGGTATAACCTGCTGGAAAAGCTGCTGGTGCGCCTCGCCGACCGCATCGTTCCGGTCTCACGGAGCTTGGAGGACCGGCTGAAACTGGGGAGCCGCCAGGCCCGCCGCTGCGTCGTCATAGCCAACGCAGCCGACCCGGTGCCGCCCCACCCCGGCGGGAGCGGCCTCAGGGAGCGTTTCGGAATTCCCTCCGGGCAGGTGCTGATCGGGGTGGTGGGGAGGCTCAGCCCGGAGAAAGGGCACCGCTTCCTGATCCAGGCTCTCCCATTGCTTGCGGAGCAGCTGGAACGCGTCACCCTCATCCTCGTGGGCGACGGGCAGGAGCGCCGACGCCTCACCGAGCTGGCCCTTAGCCTCGGGCTGGAACAGAAGGTCATCCTGGCGGGGTACCAGACCGAGGTCACCCCCTTTTACCACGCCTGCGACCTGATCGCGCTCCCCTCCCTGTCTGAGGGGATGCCCAACGCGGCGCTGGAGGCCATGCGCTGCTCCCGGCCGGTACTCGCCACCCGGGTGGGAGGCATACCCGAGGTCGTCCTGGAGGGCGAAACCGGATTCCTGGTGGCCCCGGGCGACCCGCAGGCCCTGGCCGACGCCCTGGTCCGGCTCCTGGCCGACCTCCCGCGCGCGGCGCTCATGGGAGCTTTCGGCCGGCGCAGGGCCGAGTCGTGTTTCGATCCGCAGGAGCGCACAGGGAAACTGGCCGCTCTGCACAAAGAACTGGAGCGGGACGCGGCAGCCGGTGCGGGCCGGACCGGCAAGGGGGGAGACGCCGCAGCGGCGGGGCGCGAAGAGGGCGGAGCGGGGGACGGCAGTCCCTTCCGGAAACTCTCGGCCGCCGGCCGCCCCTCCCGGCCTCGGCATTGAGACCGGCTACAGACCTGATGCCTGCGGGCAGGAGACCAGAGCACCAATGATGGAAACCTTGAAAAGCAGCGCCATCTGGCTTCCCGCCTACCTGAAACAGCTAACCAGGCGCCCGAAGCGCCAGCCCCGTCAGGTCTATTTCAGCGTATGCGACCATTTTGAGCCCTACAACCGGAACGCCGACGCGGCCACCGCGAACCGGCGCATCCAAAAGTGGCTGCGGCACTACCCGGGGATTGCTAGCAGGTACCTCGACTCGGACGGGAACTGGTTACGCTACAGCTTTTTCTATCCCCAGGAGCAGTACCGCGAAACAGACTTGGACCTCCTGGCGCTCCTGTGCCGTGAGGGGTTCGGCGAGGTGGAGGTACACCTGCACCACGACGGTGACAGCTCCGGTAACCTGCGCCGCACCCTGCTCGATTTCAAGAGAACCCTCCACGAAAAGCACGGTCTGCTGCCGCTAGACCGCCATACCGGCGAAATCTGCTATGGCTTCATCCACGGGAACTGGGCCCTGGGCAACTGCCGCAGGGACGGTCGCTATTGCGGGGTCGACGACGAGATCACCATCCTGCGGGATACCGGCTGTTACGCCGACTTCACCCTCCCCTCCGCACCCAGTCCAACCCAGACCAGGAAGATCAACAGCATCTACCACGCGGTCGACGACCCGCTGCGCCTGAAGCCTCACGACGACGGCATCAATGTCAGGGCCGGTGGCTCGGGAAACGGCCTGCTCATGGTGCAGGGCCCCCTGGGGCTGGACTGGCGGCGCAGAAAGTTCGGGGTCCTGCCGCGCCTCGAGAACGGCGGCCTTTTGGCCAATCTCCCCGTCACCAGGAGCCGGGTCCGCAGTTGGCTCAGGCAGCGGATCTGCGTCGCGGGCTCGGAGGAGGCGATTTTCGTCAAGCTGTACAACCACGGCGCCTACGACGAGATGTCGGAGGCGTTCCTGGAGGGGGGCGGTCTTGCCGGGCTGCTCGGGACCCTGACCGAGGTCTGCGCCGAGCAGGGGCTGCTGCTACACTTCGTGACGGCCCGGGAAATGGTTAACGTCATCCTGGGCCTGGAACAGGGGCTCCCCGCCGGCAGTGACTTCAGCGACTTCCGTTACGTCCTGAGACGCTGAAATCCTGGGCATCCCCGGTCCCCGGCGGGGCGAAGGTCAGGGCCATACCTGCCGCCGCGGGACGCAGCAGCGACCATCTCCTGGCGGGCGTTGGTATTGTACCAGCAGTAGTCATCCTCCCGGCAGTCCAGCGCGTAGTAGGGGTCCCCTGCCGTGTTGTTGAAGTGCCAGGCGAGGCGTAGCTCCAGATTGTGCCGCACCACGAGCATCTTCAGGTAGCGGCCATAGGTCCAGCGGTTGCCGTCATTATAGTAGGAAAGCCGGTTCCCCGCACGGGCAACCGCCTGCAGGGAGCCCAGGTCGTGGCGGATCAGCGCGGGCACTGGCAACGCCTGCACCAGCCCAAGGCGCGGGCCTGCGGCTAGGTCCCTGCTGAGGGAGGTGGCCCCCATGAAGGTTGTGAGCTTCAGCTCCTCGGCGGCCCTGCGGTGGGCCAGGGCGTTGCGCGTCGCACCGGCGAGCGAATCCCCCTGCGGTTGATCGCAGATGTTCCAGGCGACCGGCAGCCACCCCTGGGAAAGGGCATGCCGGTCAACGGCCTGCTAGGTCACTTCCAGGAAATCGTCAGCGCTGGCGAAGCCCGCCGCCTTGGCGGCCTCAGGCCGGCCATTTGACAAAACGCGCCTGTTCCGGTAAGCCGACACATCCCCCCCGTAGCCGTTGGGGGAGTCGATGTTCATGATCACGTGGTACCTGCCGTTGGGGAGATCCACCCTGAAGGACCCGCTGCGCATCCCCTCGCTCGCCCCCCAGCCGAAACCGCGCCCGGGTTCGTACCTCATGGCGCCCGTGGCGCAGGTGAACCCCGGCATGACCGGCGCGTCCACCGGTCCGAAGTCAAAGGCCCGCAGCCCCTCGAAGAGGGCCCTCTCGGTGTCGAGGCGCCTCAGGCCGAGATTACCGAAACTCAGAGGCTTCGCCCGGGAGCGGCACGGTGGTGTAGTTCACCTGGGTCCAGTACCCCTTGGTCTAAGTATCGCAAATCTCGACCAGGAGAGGGAGCGCCGCATCGGAGGGGCTGTACACCTCGAACCGGAGGCTGTCGTAGCCCGACCAGTCCTAGGGCCGCGGGATCGAAACCAAGGACTGGGCGGACAGGTGATATCCGCCGCCGGGGGGGGGGCGATGGGGGCCTCCGCCCCCACCGTTTCCAGGGCGACGTCATCGATCCAGAGCCAACCTCCCTCCCAAAGCCCGACCGAAAGGCGGAAGTCGTCCACCGGGTGGCCGATCTCGAAAACGTAGTTCACCGCAGTCCAGCCGAAGCTCCCCACCTGGCCCAGCGCATGGTAGCGGTTGTCGTAGCCGGTCGAGAAGTCTAGCGCCCGTCCCCAGCGCCCCTTCTTGCCGATACTCGGGCCGTGCGGGTGCAGTTGCACCCGGTAGCGTCCCGGGGCGAGGTGCAGCTTCTCCGACAGGAGCCGAACCTTTCCCCCCTGCTTCGCACTCAGCTCGCAGGAGCGGGAACCGGTGCGTCCCAGGTTTCCGACCGCCAGCCGGGCAGGGGTATCGTACACCCAGCCGCCCCCCCCTAAAGGCCCGCCCGAACTGGTCGGGCGCCTTCAGTTCCTCAAAGGAGGGGTTAGGCAACAGGTTTTCGCTGGCGCCGAAAGCGCCGGGCAATGGCAGCAGACAAAAAAGTATGCTGACGAGCATCCACCGTCTCCGGTGGCTTGCACTGCTCCCGAAAGAGAAGGCGAAAAGCGTCCGTCCCCCCCGGGTTGCCGCAGGTGATTTTTCCATGGTGTCATCCCTTGAACCACCGGCGCCGGCCGAATCCCACGGCGCCGGCTCCGATCTGGACTGAAGCGGGCTCGCACGTGTTTCATCGGGCGACAGGGCCGCAAATTTGAGTCAACGCTACGGCTTTCCACCGGTGCCGTCTTTGACCGAATCGGGAGCCTTCAGTGCAGAGGGCAAAATGACCACCGACATTCCCTAACTGGCTAGCGGTCGCAAGCGGTTCAGCGGATAAACATCCAATTTGTCAGGGCATTTCCTGTCAGTGCGATTCGAGCGGCGCTCCGCTGCACATTTGGGTTACTGTCAGCTATCCGGGCTGGCCGGAAGCGGTTTGCCACTTTATCCAGGAGCCTCAGGACCACGACCATGACAGTTTCCCACGCACTTAGACGCTACCGTTTCTGGTTTCTTGGGGTGGCGCTCCTGACCGGAGCCGTCTACGCCTCGGTGGCGGGAGGCATGGTGCTCCAGTGGTACCGGGATCCGAACTATTCCCACGGGTTTGTGGTACCCCTGATCTCAGTATGGTTCGTCTATGCACGGCGCGCCGAACTGGCCGCACTGCCGGCGGCCCCTGACGCCGGAGGGATCGTGCTGGTGGTAGCCTCCCTACTGCTGCTTGCTGCGGGGCAGTTGACCTCGGAACATTTCACCATGCGCTGCTCCCTGATACCCCTCCTGGCCGGTCTGTTCCTCTTTTTCTTCGGCAGAGCTCCGCTACGAAGGGTCCTGATGCCGCTTGGCTACCTGCTGCTGATGGTGCCGCTTCCCTACCTCGTGTATGACGCAGTCGCCTTCCCGCTCAAGCAGCTGGTCACCGGGATCTCGGTCGCCTGCCTGAACGGGATGGGTGTGGTGGTGCTGCGCGAGGGAAACATCCTCCTGTTCCCTAACGTGACGCTCGAGGTGGCGGACGCCTGCAGCGGAATCCGCTCCCTCACCTCGCTGGTGGCCCTGTCGATCGCCTTCGCCTGGGCAGCCGGCACGACTCCCTGGCGGCGCTGGGCCATAGCCGCTTCAGCCGTGCCGCTCGCCATCGGCACCAACGCCCTGCGGGTGGTGCTGACCGGCTTGCTGGCCCAGCACTGGGGGGGGGAGGCGGCACGAGGTTTTTTCCACGAATCTGCAGGGCTCGCGGTGTTTGCGGCGGGCACCGTCCTGCTGGCAGCCTTCGGGATGCTGCTGCGAGGCAAATCATGAAGGGGGATACCGGCGGGAGGATCGCGACCTGGATGTTTCTGCTGGTCTACCTGATATTGGCCCTGGCCGCGGCGGGGGAGAACTGGCGACCGGAGCGTGCGGTGCCGCTGGCGGCGCCGCTGGCCGACTTCCCTGCCAGCATCGGCAACTGGCGGCTCTCCTCCTGCGACTCGCTTGACCCGGAAACCCTGGCGTTACTGAGGCCCACTGACTACCTCCTCCGCAGCTACCACCACCCGCGCTTCGGCGATCTCACGCTCTATCTCGGGTATCACGGAGGGGGGGGAAGCGGGGAAATCCACTCGCCCAGGAACTGCCTCCCCGGCGCCGGATGGCAGCGAATTTCCCAGGAAACCGTCCAGGTGCAATCGGAAGGGACGCTGGTCTCCCTGGAGGGGGCGGTTTACGGCAAGGGAGCACAGCGGGAGCTGATCCTTTACTGGTTCCGGGTCGGCGGGGAGAACCTGTGCGATGAGTACCTGGTGAGGTTGAGGCAATTGCGAAATGCCCTGTTGTACCGTCGACGGGATGCCGCATTCATCAGGATTTCCCTGCCCGGCGCTGCGACGGGGGAACAGCAGTTGGCGGCGCTGCAATTCGCGGCCGGTTGCTACCCGCAGCTTTGTCGTTTTCTGCCGAAAGGTCCCTGAACCTGTGCCGCCAACCAGTCCTACGCCGGAGGAGTAGCTGCGCCAGATTTGTGCCTGCTGCAGCCCAACAGGAGAGCGCGCATGACCGACAGCTCCGAAATGCAAACCTTACTGCTGCGCCTGGGCATGCTGCAACTGGCGGAAACGCTCGGCAGCGTGAGCAGCGCCTGCCGGCAGGGAGGCATGTCCCGAAGCCAGTTTTACGAGTATCGCCGCCGCTTCCGCGAACAGGGGCTCTCCGGCTTGGCGGATCTCCCTCCGGTGCATCGGCACCACCCGCGCGCCACGCCGCCGGGGGACGCCGACCGAGTGGCTGAGTTCTCCCTGCTGCACCCCGAGCGAGGCTGCCGTTCGCTGCGGAGCCTGCTGGCCGGCGCGGGCATCTCCCTGTCGGAATCCATGATCCAAAAGATTCTCACCCTGCGCGCCCTTGGCTCACAGGGCCAGCGCCTGCGTCATCTGGAAGAGCTGGCGCTGCGGGGCGAGCTCTACCTCACAGCGCACCAGCGCGCCTGCGTGGAAAGTGGCAACCCCTGCTTCAGGGAGTATCCGGCGCCGGCATCCCGGCCCGGTGAACTGGTCCACCAGGGGACCGTCTTCGCCGGCAGGTCCAGGGCTCTGGGCCGCCTGTACTTCATGATCGCGGTGGATACCTTTTCCAACTACGCCTTCTGCCGGCTGCAGACCGGGAGGCACCCCCAGGCCGCAGCCGCACTGGTTGAGGAGGAGTTGGTCCCATTTTTCGCGGTCCGTGGGCTGGAGCTGACTGAACTTCACACCGACACCGGATGCGAATTCGGCGGCTGGAAGCCGCACCCCTATCAGGACAGCCTGGTGCGGCTCCGGATTGGTCACCACAGGAGGCACGGCTTAGGAGGTAAGTCCAGCGGTTTCATCGAGCAGGTGTGGCACCGCCTGCGGGACGCTGTGCTCCTGCCCGAGCTGCGCGGTGGGGCCGGCCAGGAGCAGGTGTCCGGCGCTCTGGCCGAGTGGCTCGAGCGCTACAACACGGAACTAGGGCAGGATGGATTCCCCTGCCGGGGGAGGACTCCCTTGCAGGTCGTGACGCAATACCTGCGCAGCGTTCCGGCAGGGGAGCAACCGCCTGCCAGCAGTACCTCGCGGCATGATGACTGTCCGGAAGGATCGTAAGCACTGGCACTGTTTTTCCAGCAGGCACAAAATATTGATATTGATATCTAGAAGGCGCTTGATATACAAATAGGACAGGGCAATAAAGGAGGCCACAATGAAAAAGAATGTGATATTGTCTGTGGGAGCTGGATTGTTGCTGGGCCTGGCAGTGCAAGTTCAGGCAAGTACCATGGATTTTACAACCAACGCAAGCTACGGTCCGGCCTTGACAGACTGGAGTACGAATTTGTCACTGCAGAAGTTCAACGCGTCTCTAGGTACGCTCAACTCCGTCACCATAACCCTCAATGACAGTGTCGTCAGCGGCAATCTTGCCTACTCAAATGCCTCTGGAACCAGTTCTGTCTACGGGACCATCGCCGCAGCAATGGACCTGACCATACCGGGAACCGGCACCCTCCTGGCGACGGCAGAGCCGTCATTGAACATCGCCTCGAAGGGAGCTCCACTCACCCTTGTCGGTAAGGTGTCCGGCAGCACAAGTGCGCAAAAGTCCGAGGATACCAGCAGCACCACCCTCGCCTACGCCGACCTGACCCAACTGGAGAAGCAGCTCTTCATCGGGAGCGGCAACTTCCTGCTTGCTTTGAGCGCCTATTCGGACACCAACCTCCACGTCTCGGGGAGCACCCTCTCCACCACCCCTAACTTCCTGACCTCCGGTTCCGCGGCGATCAGTTACAACTACACCCCCTTCGTCCCCTCGCCCGTCCCGGAACCGGGGACCCTGCCTCTGATCCTGTGCGGATTCTTGGCCGGCATGACCCTCCTCGCCCGGCGGAAATCCCAGCGCAGTTGAGCAGGCTGTCGACACACAGTGCGGGACTTCCTCTGACTGTCCCGACTGCCTGCTTGATGCGGCAGCTAAGGGCAACACGGAGAGGAAAGATCGAGTAGGGTGAGGCGAACTGATCAGGATCGCCTCATCCCTCTCACAGAACCGTACGTACGGGCCTCGTATACGGCTCATGTTCATTCTATCCTCGTTTAACCGACGGGGTTGCCGCCGTCCGTACCCTGCCCAGATCGAACAGTCCCAGTTCCCTGAGATAATCGTTGCTGATTGCGGGCTTGCGTCCCCCAGCCCCCCATTCTACGCAAAATAAGGAGACAGACCGGAATGGCGCTAGTTTTAGCTTGTTTGTAGAAGAAAATGTAACAGATCAAATAGTATAAAAGTTTGAATACCCTAATTGGACATGCTGACATGCGACCATTGACCTATACCACGCCCTTATTGCGAAGACAGGTCAGACCTTGGCAAGGTTGCCGTTCCCTACCCTGCTTAACGCGTTCAACCATTCTCCCCCCCAAATAATTAATGTAAGGCAACAAATAACAACTTTAGCTTTCAGCGCCGGATTATGTTCGAACAAAATTCTTGACTTTACTCTAGCCGGTGCTATTATTACCACCATGATTACTCGACAAAACGAAAAATTCAAGTTTCCCTGGCAGATTAGTGAAGAGCTCTTTTTGGTCGAAGAGGGCGTGAGTCGCTCTTGGGGCAATCTCTTTTTGCTGCTCGACTCCGTTGAGAGAACAAAATATTGGCAAAATGATGCGGCCTCATTTACGCGCTGGATTGAGCAGATTGCTCCGAAAATCCATACGAAACCGGCAATGCTTTGGCGTATCCTCTCTTCAGGGCGTTTTGTGATACAGGTTACGAATCAACTCGAGGAACGAAATATTAAAGTTCCATCTCTCGAGGATATGCCTGACGATGTAAGCCCTGAAAATGTTGAACTACTGGCCAAGCTAGAACGTGTAGCGCCTGAGGAGACTTTTGCTGAATATGCTCAAAAAGTATTTACAGGGGAAGCCAAACGAGCAGAATTAAGGAGTGTCTGGGAAACGTACCGTCCAGTTCTTCGGGGGCAAACGGCCCGCGGACGCGGGGTCACACCTCCTCGGATAAATCGAAAAGATCCTTCTCAATTTCGGTCGGTTATGGAAGCAGCCACTCTTGAGGCATTTCAGTCTGCTGGGCCACACTGGACAGGAATCAGTACACATACCCTTTACAAGGTCTTTGTCCATATAAACCCAGAAGGCTTCCCTAAAAACCCAGGATACCTTTTTGCTGCAGTTGTCGTGGTAAAACCCAAAAATGGAGTTCTCCTTTATCATGGCATTCGCTTTAGGACGTTAGAATCTCCGGATACATACAAGAAACCTTTGGAATACTGCGATCATCTTTGGGTGTTTAATCATTCAGTATTTCATTCGTCCCAAATTCCGGCATTCGATGATCTTTCAGGTGTTCCGGAGGGAGTCGGCATTCTCGAAATTAAGGACAACGTTTTATCGGTCATTAAGCCAGCTTGCGTTATCAAGGGCTCGGGAACTAAACGGGTCGATTTGGCCTCAGCCCTCTTGGTTCGCACATTAGGAACAAAGTGACTCTTTATTTCCGCAACATACTCTAGCCGGTGCTAGTATTTTTAGCAAATAAACTCCCCAAACGGAGCCACTAAAAAGGAGATGTCTTATGGAGCACAGCAGATACTTCAGTTTTTCGGTGCAGGAACCCGGCGGGAGAACAAGCCGCTATTTTAGTATACTGGCAAAGGTTTTCCATCTGCTGCTTCTGCTTGACCATTACCTGCTATCCCACTTTAAAGTGCTAAAGCAACAGATTTCCTATCCCTTGCTAGACAGCACTTTTTCGGATCTGGTGACAATTAAGGAACAGACGGCCTACGAAGGCGAAATAGGGACCATATTGAGACTGTATCTGAAAACGGGCAAGGAACTGGTACTGTCATCCCTACTGCGGATAGAGACGACATCAGATTTGGACGAACTGCTGAAAAAGGTGTCTGATCTGGTGTACCAGACTCAGGAAGAATTGAAATCACAGGAGTTCCTGGACGTTTTGACCCATTCAAGTTTGGACAAAATTGCCCTTGCACGGATTGTGAATCATTTCTGGCTCTATTTTTCAAAAAATGGAGCCTCAACACCTATCACCGTTGATAGTTTGGTTGATTCACCGAAAGTCGCGTTCAGCAAAAAACCACCTCTAGTGGAGTGGCTCCCCCCAATAGAGGAAATTTCTTTGGTAGGTAGATTTGAATTATGCCACATAGATTTTGGTGACAGCAAAAAATGGAGGGCCGTACTTTCTGGCTATCTTTCCAATCGTCCCATGCTGGTAGAAATTGAGGCCCTCGGGTTTCTTGAAAGTCTCAAATCTGCCGAGGGTAACGAAGAGAACGGCATCCTGCACGGAGATATCATAGTGGCACGTTACTCAATTTTACAAGATCCCTTGCTCAATAAAACCACAATCAAGATTCTTGAAGTTGTGGGACGGGCTCGTCAGAGCCAAGACGTTCAGTTCGAGTTCTTTCCTCCCGAGAGTGATCCCACCCCGGAGCCATCGCCCGTACCGGGCGTGAGAAAATTGGCTGGAAAGAAAAAACATTCTTCATGGCACTGACTGGCAGTGCTTGGGACTTCGGGAACTCCTAGTAAACGGTAGCTAAAACTTTGGCCAACAGCCTGATTGCGATTTCGAAACCTCGGCTAACAGGTACCAGTTTTCCAACTTGCATCCCCTCGGCTCCCGAGTTGCCAACTCGCAACTCCATGATGCCTTTTTTGGGAGCTGAAGCGTTGGCAGTTTCGCCAAGAGTCCAGCCAACTGTCGGCATGTCAATCCGCTCCTTCCATAACTTGAGTGCCGCGGCCTGCTCATCGCTGAGTTGGCCGCGCCGGGGGTGATGGACCAGTAAAACTGATTCAGCTGACACGCCAATTTCCTCCATTGTAGTGAGTACAGACCTTAGCTCTGTGATACCCGCATATACCGGACCGCGCCACCGCCTGCCGCTGTTTTCCATCTGCCGGCCCATCTCTTGTATAATTCCAGCTACCGTTCGGAAACGTTTTCCTTCCATACGTCTAACTCGCTCATAAACCTGGCAGGCAAAGTCCCAGTTGCCTTCGCCCCGCCTGAGTTCCCGCGCCACGTCCAGGGTCAGTACATCCTCCAAAGCAGGCAGTTTTACCTTTTCCCGTATCTCGATGGCAGAAATCGACAGCGGGGCTGACCGGGCAAGGAGGGGATGGGCAAGAGCGTCGGCATATTTTTTGGACATGACCTTTACTAGGCCGCCTAGGGGATGTCCGGCACCGCTCTTTGCCAGCAGCTCACCGGCCCATGACTGCCGCAGCCCGGCAAGCATTGCTACCGCCGCAAGAGAGACCGGCACCGTATCCCTTTTCTGACGTACCAGGGTGCCGAGCAAAACGTCATTTAGATGATTGTAGTAACGGTTGGTGATTTCCGGAGACGAATGGCCGACCAGTATTCCCTGGACATGTTGGTCCTTCCGTCCCCAGTGCTCATTGCCCATCAAGGCGTCTCTCAGGTGTTGATCGCTATCGGTTGTTACCTCCAGGTTCAGAAACCCGATTTGATCGAAGAGCTGTTTTCCACGCAACTGGAACTGGGTTTGTAGAGCGGAGTTGAATGAATGACGGGCATGGTACAGGCGGAGGGTATCATCCTTGGTGATGGACCGAAGCAATGACCTGATCGGCTCATAGATCGCCTCGTCGGTGAGGCGACCAATTCTCTGCTCCGGGTGTGCAAGCAGGTAATTATCACCATACAGGCCGACTTCCTGGCATCTCCGCCGGAAATATTCAAGGAGCAGCCTGCGCTCATCCGTCCTCAAGCACAGCGAAGCCGGTATCCGCCGTCTGCCCCGTTCGGTCTTGGGAGTGAGCCGCACCAGCAGTTCAAAATCCTCCGTACCGATCACTTGGAAGTCGACCACTCGCAGTTTAAGCACCTCAGATGGACGCAGTCCGCAGCGATAGCAGATGATCCAGGCGATCACTCGCACGCACTGCCAGCGAGACATCCCCCCCCTGCCCCCCCCCAGCCCACTCAGCACCAGGCCGAATACATCCTCCGTTATGAGGTTCGCATTCTGATTGGTGGGCCCGGAAGCTGCGCCCTTCAGTTCCACGCTCTCGATTGGTGGGAGGCCGAAGAAAGCCATGAGGAACCCATGGAATTGACACAGACAGTGCGCGGCCTTGGCATCGCTCTGGCGGTCTTCGAGGACCTGTCCGTAAAGTAGTTCCAACTCATCCTGATCGAGGGTGGTGAGGTTACAGTTTTCGGCAGCCAAGAGGAATGCGCTGCCAAGAGCTCCGAAGTAGCGCCTGACAGTACGGGTGGTCACAGCCTCACTCTTGCTGCGCCGTTCCAGATATGAACTACGGGGATTCAATAGCTGCCGGCCCCAGTGGAGCACGAGTTGGAAAGCAGGGCTCAACTCGTTTTTGTGCTCCGCCAGCATTCGTTCAAACACCTTTTTTGTCTCTGAACGGGATAATTCTACGCCTTTTTTGGGGCTGATTTCCTTCATCATCTCTCCAAACAGCACATCCACGCGTTTGAGGGAGTATTTCCTGGGCATGACCACCTCCATGCCCCCACCATTCTCTTGCCGGCGCAGCGACTTATCGGGCCGGCTGTTGCAGACTGCATTGCCGCTGATGCAGCGCAACCATGGCTCAATGGCTAATGAGGTTGATTGGAGTTTGCCGGTCGCGTAGGACAATATGCTCCCAGGTAGGTAGAGGTTCCGGCTGACGGCCAGTTTCAGGAATTCGTCCAGACTGCTCGGCAACTGGAAATCAGGAATTCCCGAGAGGGTTTTCAAATACGACTTCAGCAGGTCCCACGGTTTTGGGTATGGCATGATTGACGGCACCAGCCCGAGGTCAAGCACGCGGTAGAGCTGAACCGCAGTGAAATAATCGGGGAAAAACCGTTTGGCATAGAATGCCTCGCCTGGCCCTACAATCTGGCCGGCAAGGAGCTTGTTCTCCCTGACCATCTCCACCCAGATGATTCCCTTGTGCTGATAGAACTCACGTCTGATGACGGCGTTGAGAAACGGTTCCAGCCAGCCCCGTTCCAGCAGCCCCCCGAAGAATACCGCCGTGAACAGGATCTGCCCTAGATTACCGACAAGGTCTTTGGCCGGCGGATCTTCAAGGATTTCACCAAATGCCCGCTCCAATCGGCCGGCCATAGCCCTACGGGTGAAATTGTCGATTGTTGCCCAATTCCGCGCCTTTCTGACCCGTACCAGTTGCGGGACCAGGGGGACACTCCAACCATGATCCCTGTTACCGATCTCGAAACCGTGGGCCAAAAAGCGGAACCATATCCGCACGCGTGCTTCCGAGACCATGCTGCTCATTCCCTTGGCGAGTTGAATGACTTCTCCTTCAACCCTTCGTGGGGGCGGCCAACCTGAGTACAGGTCGGGGGCCTCGCCTTCCAGATATTTCAGGACATGGTCAACCTCTTTGTCCAAATCCACGCCCTTCGTCAGCGGGAGTCGCTCCCTGGCCAGCCTCCAGACGATTGCAACATCGGTGCGCCCAGTCATCGTCCCTTCCCCTTGAGTGCCCGCCATCCAGAGCATTTCATGATGTCTGGAATGTATCCGGCCATCTGGCGGGCGAAATCCAACGGGTCCAGATTGCTGAATGGCCCCCACGGTTCCTGGCCTGCCTCCCAGTGTCCCAACTGGGCCTCCACAAGTTCCGGTGAGCAGCCAGCTTTGATAAGATGATACTTGAGGTAGTGGCGGCCAGCATTCAGCCGTATAGCATAATTAAATTCATTCTTAAGCAGTACCTTCGTCTTGCCCGGCGTCATCAGTTCCAGCGTTGCGACTTCGTCCGCCAACCAAAACAGGTTTAGCGGCACCCCCTCGCAGTCATTGGTCTTGACCAGGTCGAACAGTGACGGATTAATAACTCCTAGATGGGCATACATGGCTTGCATGTGCTCCCGATAAAACCTGATCTGGTCAAGAACCACGGGAGCCAGATAGACATAACGGGTTCGATAGTCCGCAGTGCCCTTGTCGGCGATGACCCCGATTCCCCATTGTGGATCAATTTCCATCTCCCTGAACGCTGGGTCGTGGATAGCCCTATACCCTGTGCCGAAGCTGATAAGCATAGAGGTGTAGAGGGCTATATAATTGTGGTAGTCGATCATCGAGAGGGATTTCACATTCAACTTGGCCTGTAACTCTGCAGCAAGCCTTCTCACAGTGTCTTCCTCGGGGCAAAACGGGGTGCCCAGATAGCCAGATGTTCCGGCCGGTTCCTCAGGGTCGAATCGCCCAATGCAGTCAACCCCGTCGAGTAGGGTGTTGGTGCAGGTGCGGTACGTCGCCGCAAGCAACCCGGAATCTGCCAGGGTGTAATGGATGCGGGTCCGCGCAAATTTGTCGTTCCGACCGAAATACAGCATGGCGCCGGGCAGGTCGCTATGCGGCGCTTCGGCTACCCTGAAAAGCAGGTATGACGAAACCCTTCCCAGGCTGAGCCTCGCCCCGGCACCGCTGTTGAGCTCCCCCATTACCCCGCGTAAAAGGGAAAGGACATTATTCATACTGGCATTGTCGGCAGGATTGACAGTTTCAATCAGCAAGAATCGCGTCGCTCCGGCTGATAAGGGATTGCCAATCTGTGCCAAGCATCTGCTGAAAAATGGCGGCAGCTTTATGGTTGAATACTGGGTGACAGGGATTGCCCCCTGAAGGTCTCGAGGCCGAGTCAGGCCTGGCCCGGGTGATCGCAGCCTAACCAGGACGTGTTTGCCTTTTCTTTGGTAGACCCCTTCACCCGAGTCCAATTGGGGATCACAGCCGGGGAATACTGGTAGCGATAGGACCCGTTCTAGAGAATTGCAGGTAAAAAACATAAGCCCCAGTATGACGATGACGTCTTCCCGCGCCAGCGGTTGATAATCAAAATTATCCAGCTGTTTTCTGCCATCCAGAAACTCGAACAAAACCTTCAGGTCAAAAAGGTTTGCTTGGTTCCATGCCAGGGGGCAGAACTGGTTGAGCATTGCCCGGCGATTGTGCCCCTGTTGCGCCTGCAAAGCCAATTGCCTCCAGGTGGGCCCGTGATAATGATCAGGCGCCAGTACCGGTTCCAGGTCAATATCGCTGCCAAGCTCCTCAGGAAGACCGCCGTGATCTATATAATCCGCCGACTCCTTTTGAGTGAGCGCTGTTGATGGCAGGACTTCTCTCAGGTACTCGGCGGCCGGTTCTTCGTCATCCTCCCGAACCGGATGCGGAAGACCTTGCTTGCGGACGGCAGTTTTTTTCTTAACCAGCCTTTTTCGGCGGAGCGGGTTCTCGGCTACCTCAAATATCTTGCAAACCGTCTGAAGTTTCGTTTTCTGGAAAACTGCCATAACGATTGCCGCGAATGAGGCCACCGGGACGGGTTTGTCTGGCAACTCTTTCAGGAGATCTTTGTTAGACTGTTTGGTTAAGGACCTGAAAGTGGCAAAAGGCACATGAAGGACATCCAATAGCTCTTGATCCATGGTTCCCAAGCTTTCCATGGCCAACAGGATCTGGGCCTTCAGGTGCACAAAACAATTGTGTATGTTTTTGAAGGGGGTTGTCTCCGCAAGGGCGGAATAAAGGGGATGACTGCTAAGTAGGCCGTCACACGGTCCAAAACGGGGTATTGGATTAGGCGTTCGAAACTCGCGGTACCTCAGATCATCTTCCAGTTCTGGCAACGCTGAGGCCAGCAGATTAGCTGTAGCCAGTGTTTTCCGGAAACGGCCAGAATCCATATCTGACATTTCGGCGATAGATACTGCAGCCTCGAGAACTTGAGGCAACAGCGGAATATGATGAAAGAAGGACTTGAGAGTTGGTGGCGCCTTGATCAGATCTACTAGGTCAGCAATGGCGTCTTCGCTGACTTGTCTGTGTTCATTGACCGCCTTGACAAAACGAAGTCGGGCGTCGCTCATTTGAACTGCGCATTGAGTTTAAAGAGAGTTGAGATACCGCAGTCACTTAACATTTTGGAGACGACTTCGACTGATTGTGTGAGGGATTGAGATACGGAGGCGACCAGTTGTTTGTCTATCAAACGGCTGGTCTCGAAGATGCCCTTGCCTCCCGCTGGTGTTGCAAAGGCAATCTGGTTGATGAGCGGCTCCAACTTCATCAACTTGATGACGTCCTCTTTGGATGCCTTGGTCATATAACCAACCTTGATCTCATCATCACTCTTAAGGCTTGGACCAACCAGGTGGAGAACACGGCGCCCCACGACACAGTAATTTTTGTCCCACAGAATGAGCGGGTAAAGTTTCAGGAGCAAGAGGGCGCCATCCCTGGTAAGGACGCCAGCGTTACGATCTGGGTGCCATGGGTAACAGCTGTAGGTGACCTCAGGTACATTTGGGACAACAATCGGGCTCAAATTGACCTGGTTAAAGGAAATTATTTTATATTCTAACTCGATTCCCTCAAACATGCCCCCCCCTGTCTTTTTCTCAGAGCCGATTGGTGAACAGCAAAACAACGCTCGGGCATCAAATGGATGCGCGAAAAGGAGATTTCTTGGATCTGAAAGTTGGTGCGTGAATAACTAAATGTTACGGCAGGGGTCATGTGTTTGTCAATATATGATACTATGATTCCGGTTTTTTTATGATTTAATATGGCATAAAATGAAATTTAATTACTGACACCATAAACCGTAAGCTACTGCTTTTTAACACTTTAACACCATTTAATGCTATTTTATGTTGGGTACAAAAACTGCCTTCACACGGCATTCGAACCCTACATCGCCCACCATGATAAAAAGCGGCCAGACAGAGATGTCTGGCCTTTTTATTTACACAATAACAGCATGTTACAGCTCCGGGCTTTTTAAAGACACTAATTCGCTCAAGTTACCAAACTCCTATTTCCGCACAGTCTTGTCAGGCCTGTGACCATCCTGTGACCATCCTGTGCCCACCTTTTTTAGCCGACGCTTTTTCCTTGATTATAAGGCTACACATTTGATACCTACCTCTTGTGCCTTCGGAGAGGGGGGCAACTGGGGATTGACCAGAGACATGAAGAATACGATTGTTCACCTGGCCAACCGGATTAACTTCGGCGGTTTCGCCGAGCAAGGATTCCCCAGTCCTTCCATATACCAGGACCTGTCCATAAGCAAAATTACCGCAAGAGCCATTACAAGAATCCAGAAAAAACAGTCTGTCCAATATCCGTTTCTCAGAATCCAAAACAGCCATCCCAATCCAAAAATAACGGAGGCTATGCGCATGCATGCTAAATTTTGAGATGGCCTCAATCCAATAATGACAAAGAATAGGGTAATACAGACGGCCTCCCATAGGGCTTCTCGCAAACCGGTCCCTCCCTGCATCACTACTGGCAGGAAAAGTGCAGGAGCCAGCATCTAATCCGACAAAACTCCACCAATTGCATTAAAGCCGGACGGCACACACGACAAGTCTGGCCCAACCACTACCTTTGTGCAACTTTCAGCCTTGGCTGGCCATTATACCAACCAGAAATGGGCCGAATACACCGGCCTCTCCCATGAGGAAAGCTGCGGCGACGGCTGGATCAAGCCCTTCCATCCAGACGACCTGCAAAAGGCCTGGGATTTATGGCAGGCGGTAACGAAAAGGGAGGGACATTATTCGTTAGAAGCGCGGTTGCGCGGTGCAAATGGTGCCTACAAGTGGTGGCTGGTTCGCGGGGAGCCGGTTTTTGACGAAACCGGCGGCATCCTCAAATGGTTTGGCACCTGTACCGACATCGACGAGGTAAAGAAGGCAGAAGAAGAAAGGCTCGCGCTCGAACAGCAAATGCTTCAGACCCAGAAACTTGAGAGCTTGGGTATACTTGCAGGCGGGATCGCCCACGACTTCAACAACATACTCATGGCGATCATGGGTAACGCGAGCTTAGCCCTCATGAAACTCGCTCCGGAATCTCCCGTTGTCTCGAACCTCCAGCAGATTGAGCTGGCCTCCGAGCGCGCAGCCGACCTCGCCAAACAGATGCTCGCCTATTCTGGAAAGGGAAAGTTCCTGATTGAGGCACTGGATCTCAATGCGCTGATAGAAGAGATGCTGCACTTACTGAAGGTATCCATCTCCACAAACGCCTTCCTGCGCCTGAATCTCGTCGAAAACCTCCCTGCGGTCGAGGCGGATGCAACCCAGATGCGGCAGGTGATTATGAACCTTGTGCTCAACGCAACGGAGTCTCTCGGCGAGGAGGGCGGCATCATCACAATAAGTAGCGGTTGCGTGGAGTGTAACCGCGACTACCTTAAAGATGTCTGGGCTAACGAGAACATTGGTGAAGGTCTCTACGTCCACGTGGAAATTAGCGACACCGGCTGCGGCATAGGCAGGGAGACAATCGGCAAGATCTTTGACCCGTTCTTCACCACCAAATTCACGGGACGCGGCTTCGGGATGGCGGCTGTGCAGGGGATCATGCGCGGCCACAAAGGGGCCATCAAAGTCACCAGCGAGCCTGGGATAGGGAGCACCTTCCGCCTGCTCCTTCCAGCATTGGGCCATCAGATCGAGGCCATCGTCTCCGAAATCGCCACTGAGCAATGGCAGGGAAGCGGAACAATCCTTCTTGTTGTCGACGAGGAATTTGTGCTGGAAGTCGTTCCGAAGATGCTCAAGGAGCTTGGGTTTTTCGTTGTGACCGCCGACAGCGGTAAAAAGGCACTGGAAATCGTCGTCTCCGGGGTGGACATATCCTTGGTGATCCTCGATCTCACCATGCCTGGAATGAACGGAGAGCAGTGCTTCAAGGAACTGCGCAAGGTGAGACCGAACTTGAAGGTTGTGATCTCTAGCGGTTTCAGCGAACAAGAGGTTGTACCGCGTTTCACCGTCGGGGGACTAGCGGGCTTCATCCAGAAGCCATACAAGGTCCCCGAGCTCAAGGCAGCACTAAGGCAGATCGTTGAAAAGGACGGCAGGGATATCTGAAGGCTGAGTGATGAAATAAGATCATCGCCACAATCGGTTGCAGGCGAAGCCTCCTTGGCACAGCGCAGGGCAAACATTGCACCTCCGGGAGCCACATCGTAGACTTTTTTGCACTGCTCATGACGTGGCGAAACTCCAAAGTTCCGCGACCTCCATCAGTCACCGAACCTTCGAATAAACCAAGATTTCACCACCTGCGTCAGCAGGGCATAGCCCAACATCATGATTGCCAAAAACAGCCAATAGCGAGGAGGGAGTGGGACGAATCCGAGCGTATTCGCCAAGGGTGATACCGTCAGCCAGGCACCGACTGCAACGATTATTATCGAAGTGAGGATGAGCTGCCAACTGGCCCGGCTCTGAATGAACGGGATCTTGTTGGTGCGAATAATATGGATAATCAATGTCTGGGTGAAGATCGATTCCACAAACCAGCCGGTATGAAACAGGACAGGGTTATGCCAGCAGTTGAAAACATACAGCATCATGAAGAAGGTCAGGTAATCGAAAATCGAGCTGATCGGCCCGATAATCAGAATGAAACGCAGGATCTTGTCAATTGTCCACTGGCGGGGTTTGGTAAGCCATTCATCATCCACCTGGTCGGTCGGGATGGTGGTCTGAGAGAAATCGTAGAGTAGGTTATTGACCAGTACCTGGATAGGCAGCATTGGCAGAAAAGGAAGGAACGCGCTGGCACCGACGACACTGAACATATTGCCGAAGTTAGAACTTGCGGCCATCTTGATATACTTGATTATGTTACCGAACACGCGCCGGCCTTCCAGCACCCCCTGTTCAAGAACCAACAGACTGTTTTCCAACAAGATGATGTCGGATGACTCCTTGGCTATGTCTACGGCGCTATCAACCGAGATCCCGACATCGGCAGCCTTTAACGCCGGGGCGTCGTTGATGCCATCGCCCATGAACCCCAGCACGTGCCCCTTGCTCTGGAGCGCCCGAATGATGCGTTCCTTATGTGCCGGGATCAGCCTGGCAAAGACGCTCGTCGTACAGGCCGCTTCGGCCAATTCCGCATCACTCATCTTCTCGATTTGTGAGCCGAGCAACAGATGCTCGACAGGCATCCCGACTTCCTTGCAGATGTAGGCGGTGATGATCTCATTGTCTCCGGTTAAGACTTTAACGTCAACGCTCAGGGCGTGAAGTTTCTTCAGGGCCTCAGCGGTCGACTCTTTGGGCGGGTCGAGGAACGCCAGGAACCCGAGCAGGATCAGATCCGACTCATCCTTGACCGCGTAAACCGGCTCATCCGAAGATCCCGGCATTTGTTTATAAGCCAAAGCGACGACCCGAAACCCCTGACCATTCAGGCTGTCTGCCAATTCTCGGCGCTTTGCATCGAACTCGGGTAAAACCTCTATGAGTTCCCCTTTGACCTCCACCCGGGTACAAAGTCCCATAACCTCTTCTACTGCGCCCTTGCAGATCAGCGTGTTCATACCGGTTTCATCTTCCACCACCACCGACATGCGCCGGCGAACGAAGTCAAAAGGAATCTCGTCGATCTTGTGATACTTCACGTCCGCTTGCAGGTGCTCTTTTAGCTCTTCATGGTCGAGGATCGCCTTGTCCAACAGATTCTTCAATCCGGTATGATGGAAACTGTTCAAATACCCGAAGTGCAGAACCTTCTCGCTGGGTTCACCGTAAACGTCCAAATGCTTTTCCAGTACGATCTTCCCCTGGGTGAGGGTGCCGGTCTTGTCGGTGCAGAGCACATCCATCGCCCCGAAGTTTTGGATGGAGTTGAGGCGTTTGACGATCACCTTCTTGGCGGCCATTGCCAAAGCTCCCTTGGACAGGTTGACGGTCACGATCATGGGCAGCATCTCCGGAGTCAGTCCGACGGCCACAGCCATGGCAAACAGAAAGGCTTCCAACCAGTCATGCTTGACTAGCCCGTTGATAAGGAACACGGCAGGCACCATCACGGCTATGAAGCCGATCATTAGCCAGGTGAACTTATTTATGCCTTTATCGAAACTGGTCAACTGGCGCTGTCCGACGATGCTGGCAGCAAGGGAGCCGAAATAAGTGCGTTCGCCGGTATGGATGACCACGGCGGTCCCAGCCCCACTCTCTACGTTGGAACCGAGGAAACAGAGGTTAGGCAGATCGAGCGGGTTCTCAATGTCAACGGGAGCAGGGTCGGCTTTGCGTTCCACTGGCAGGGCTTCACCGGTGAGGGCTGCCTGATTTAGGAAAAGATCCTTGGCGGATAGCACCCGTACATCTGCCGGGACCATGTCTCCCGCAGCAAGCCGGATTATGTCGCCTGGTACTAATGTCCTGAGCGGAACTTCTGCGTCCTCGCCACCTCGCACCCGCGTTGCCGTATTGCTGACCATCGCCTGGAGTTTCTCGGCTGCGTTGTCGGCCCGCATCTCCTGGTAGAAACGTAGTACCACGCCGAGAATAACCATTACAAAAATCACTACCGTCGCCCGTTTGTCACCTGTCAGATATGAAAGAACCCCAAGTGCCATTAGCAGAAGAACCAATGGATTCTTAATATTGCTCAAAAGTCGCATTGTGGCCGATTGATGCTTTTCTCTGGCAATCTCGTTCGGACCGACCTTTTTCAAGCGAGCATTAGATTCAGCCTCGCTCAGGCCGTCCAATTTCGAACCAAGTTCCTTTAGGACCGCATCAGCATTGGCCCTTGCCATTTCCAATAGTTCAACGGAATAAGGCGAACCAGATGTGTTGGCGGGCTTCGTGGGAGGGTGCTCAACTTTTGGTTTTTGTTGCATCGAGACTACCTCGCAAGATAACGAACTCCACCCGTTTGTGCATCCTTAGGATAAAACCGCACTAAGAGAAAATAACGGGCCGCTTTATTTGAGAGAAAGCGGCCCGTTTACCTTTAAATCAGGTATCTTCAATTGACTTGGCCCTGTCAGTGGCTTATGACAATCTCAAGATGCCCGTCCTTCATCCCTACCTGCAACGCACCCCCGTCGCTCACGTCTCCGGCTATGATCGCACGGGCCACGCGGGTTTCCAGTTCGCGTTGCAGAAAACGCTTGAGCGGGCGGGCACCATACACCGGATCGAAACCGCTTCGGGCGATGAAACGTTTCGCTTCGTCGGTGAGCGTCAGTTTTATATGACGGTCCTTCAGGCGATCGATGAGTTCTGTCGCCAACAGTTCAGTGATCTTCACGATTTCGTCCAGATGGAGTGGCTTGAAGAGCACAATATCATCCACCCTGTTGAGGAACTCGGGGCGGAAGCTGTCTCTTAAGTCGTTCATCACCTTTTGGCGAGCCTCCTCGCTGATTTCTCCGCCCGGTGTGATCCCCTCAATCAGGTGAAGTGAGCCGATGTTGGATGTCATGATGATGACCGTGTTCTTGAAACTAACGGTGCGTCCCTGGCTGTCAGTTACCCTGCCGTCATCCAGAATCTGCAAAAGGATGTTGAACACATCCGGATGGGCCTTTTCGATCTCGTCAAACAGCAGGACGCAGTAAGGTTTGCGCCTGACCGCCTCGGTCAGTTGGCCTCCTTCCTCGTACCCCACGTATCCTGGAGGTGCCCCGATCAGGCGCGACACTGAGAACTTCTCCATGTATTCGGACATATCGATACGCACCATGTTGTCTTCGGAGTCGAACAGGGCCGAGGCGAGGGTACGGGCCAGTTCGGTCTTACCCACACCGGTCGGCCCTAGAAAGATGAAGGAGCCGATCGGGCGGCGCGGATCCTTGATGCCGGAGCGGGCTCGCAATACAGCGTCGGAAACCAGACGGACCGCTTCGTCCTGCCCGATGACACGCTCGTGCAGGATATCCTCCAGGCGGAGCAACTTTTCGCGTTCGCCCTCCACGAGACGCGTGACCGGGATGCCGGTCCAGTGGGCAACTATTTCGGCAATTTCCTCCTCGGTAACCTCTTCCCGCAGTAGTTTCTGCCCGCCCTGGTTGGCGGTGAGAGAAGTCTCCTCTTTTTTAAGCCCCTGCTCCAAGCCCGGCAATTCCGAATATTTCAACCTGGAGGCGAGTTCCAGATTGCCCGAGCGCTCTGCCAATTCGATGTCGTGACGGGTTTTCTCGATCCGCTCCCGCAACCCCTGAATCCGTTGAATGGCGCCCTTTTCGGTGTCGTACTGGGCCCGCATGGCATTGGCTTTCTCGCGATCATCAGCGAGATCCTTACGCAGCACCTCCAGCCGATCCTTGCTGGCGCGGTCTTTTTCCTTTTTCAAAGCGACTTCTTCGATTTCCAGCTGCATCACCCGGCGGCTGATGGTATCCAGTTCCGAGGGTAGCGAATCTATTTCCGTGCGCAGCATGGCGCAGGCTTCGTCCACCAGGTCGATGGCCTTATCCGGCAGAAAGCGCTCGGTAATGTAGCGGTTGGAAAGGGTAGCTGCCGCTACCAGGGCCGAGTCCAGGATCTTTATGCCGTGGTGGACCTCGAAACGCTCCCGCAAACCACGCAGGATCGAAATAGTATCCTCAACCGTTGGTTGCTCCACGAGCACTGGTTGGAAGCGGCGTTCCAGTGCTGCATCCTTCTCGATATTTTGGCGGTACTCGACCAGCGTGGTGGCGCCGATGCAGTGCAACTCTCCCCTGGCCAGCATCGGCTTGAGCATGTTGCCTGCATCCATGGAGCCTTCGGCCTTGCCGGCGCCGACAATGGTGTGCAGTTCGTCTATAAAGAGAATGATGCGCCCTTCAGCTTCCTTGATCTCGTTCAGTACCGCTTTGAGACGCTCTTCGAATTCGCCGCGGAACTTGGCCCCGGCGATCAGCGATCCCATATCCAGGGCGAAGATGGTCTTATCCTTGAGCCCCTCGGGAACGTCGCCCCGCACGATGCGCTGAGCCAACCCCTCGACGATGGCAGTTTTGCCCACCCCCGGTTCACCAATCAGCACCGGGTTGTTTTTGGTTTTTCTGGAAAGGATACGGATTACCCGGCGGATGTCGTCGTCGCGACCGATGACAGGGTCAAGTTTGCCGCTGCGGGCCATCTTGACCAGGTCGCGCCCGTATTTCTCCAGCGCTTGATAGCTCGCTTCGGGGTTGTCGCTTTGTACCCGCTGGTTGCCGCGAACCTCGGTAAGCGCTCTGAGTAGGTTTCCCTCGTTGACCCCTGCCTTGCTGAGGATCCTGCCGGAGGGCGTTTTGTCTCCCTCAGCCACCAGGGCCATCAGCAGATGTTCCACCGAGACGTACTCGTCCTTGAGGCGTTTGGCGTCGGCTTCTGCAGCAATCAGCAGACGGGAGAGTCTCTGCGAGATGATTATCTTGCCCTGTTCTGCGCCAGGTCCTGAGACATGGGGCCTACGGTCAAGTTCTGCCTCGATCTCTTTTTTGAGCTTTTCCGGCGGAATATCCATGCGATGCAAAAGGCTGGGAACCAGGCCGTCGGACTGATCCAGCAGCGCCCAGAGCAGATGCTCGCAATCCACCTCAATGTGCCCGTAGGTCACCGCCTTGCTCTGAGCTTCGCTGAAGGCTTCCTGGGATTTTTGGGTGAGACGGTTAAGGTTCATGGTGCCCTCCTGTTTCATTTTTTTGTGGACTGGACAAAAATCTTTCCTGGACGAGGTTGATGAATTTCATTGATTTACAGAATCCCAACAGCGGTCGATGCGTCCCGGCAGAATGGACACGACAATGATCATTGCATAAAGGATTATGCTCATGTTGGTGCTGAAATAGGAGCCGCAGATGGCAATGAAGTAGGTAATTGAAACCAGGAGGGTTCTCCGCTTCACCGCGCTTACCACCACTGGGTTGATGTCATTGTCAACGAGCCTTGCGCCCTTTGTCACATAATACCAGTGTAAAAACAGGCACAGCCAGATCAGCATCAGGTGTGTCCCGTAAAAGACCACCGCAAACTGCTGTTCGATGTGTTCGCTCAAAAGGTGGGTTGAAAACGGGGTGAAGGCAACCAGCATCAGCATCAGGATATTGATCCAGAAGAGGTTCCTGTTGGCCCGTCTGACATAACGGAACTGGATGCTGTGGGAGACCCAGAAAATGGCAAGTATTACGAAACTGAGCACGTAGACCAGAAACTTGGGCCAGATGGCAAATACTCGGTGCTGCAGGTCCAAGGTCGAGATTTCCTTGGAAAGCATGGGCACACGGATATCCAGCACCAAAATGGTCATGGCAATCCCGAAGATGCCGTCGGTGAGGGTTTCAATGCGCCCCTTACTCGGGAAACCGCTGCTCGTTTCGCTCTCCGGACCAGCCATTACCCGTTACCTCCCCTCTAAGACTGTGCGCAACTAACGTGCCAGGCCGTTTGATGCGGGCAGTTAGTTGGCAGGAGTCAGCGAGCACCGGGTGAAACGGGGAGGAAAGTGGGCGGACTCCTGGTTCGGCACGCCAGCGGAAACCGCGATATATGGCTGAAATGCTAAATCCGACGGTTGTCTTGGCAGGTCACCCGGCACCGCATGCCCCCTCCACCTTTTTAACCATGAGCGAACAGTGCGTTGGGCATCTGATATCCGGAAAACCTCGCTGGCACGCAAGTTGCGATTCAACTGATAGCTCTCACCCTTTTGGCACTCATGATTGGCGCGTCGGTTGCTATGATTTCATTGGCTAGTAGTCTATACAACCCGGCTGGGGTGAGGGAGGAAACACGGCTGGGAGCGGCAAAGTTATGGCGAAACGATGCCTATTAAAGAATGGCAAACTCATAAAAGGAGACAATTCATGGAAGCCGAAGAGGGGAAACGAGTAAGGATCAGCTTCATTTGCAAGCTCGAGGATGGAACCATCAGTGACATAGCGTTACGAGATCCTCTGGAATTCGTGATCGGTCAGGGGAACACCCTTCCGTCTTTCGAAACGGGCGTCCTGGGCATGATAGCAGGCGACTGCCGGACCATTAGGGTGCCCGCCGCCGAGGTTGAGGAGTTCCCTTTTAACGAGGACGAAGCCCCGACGGAGGGGCACTTCCCGGCCGGAGCTGAAAGGATTCCGGAATTAAGGTACGATTTCGGCCCCAGTGAGGGGGGTGGTGACGATGTGTACCTGGCGCTCCAAGAGGAATCCAGCAAGCCGCCGAGCGACCGCCCTGCGGCCGGTCCAGACTTCTTCTTCGAGGTAGAGATGATCTCCGTCGAGGACGACGATCTGGAACTGGGGGAAGAGTAACAACGACGTTTACCTTGCACTGATATCCCCGATTCTGGCCCTGGAGGGAGACTGGGTTAAACGCGGCCAACTGCTCGCTCGCCTGACAGGAGCCGTCCGTCACCGTAGCAGGCAAAGGTACCTGCTCTAACACAATCTTGACCGCCTCGGATCGGGACTCCGGGGAGTAAATTTATGGCTCTTTTTGATTGTCGCACCCCTTTCGGTAGGTTATCGAGTGGGGCCTTCGTGGTCAGGAGGCTTCATCAAGGCTCATGGTTGAGACAATTCCCCTGAATTGATTGCGCTTTTGAGTAAAGCACTCGGCTTAAAGGTCAATATGCGCCTGGCCTCGATAGTAATTGTCTCACCTGTCTGGGGATTTCTTCCGAATCGGTCGTTTTTCTCCTTAACCTCAAAGTTCCCGAAACCGGCGATCTTAATCTTTTCCCCAGCTTCCAAGGTGTCCTTGATGAGCGCAAACAGTTCCTCGACCACGTCACCCGATTCCTTTTTGGTCAACCCTACTTTCCCACAAACTCTTTCGACAATATCTGCTTTTGTCATGCCCTACCCTCCGCCCGACTATTTCTCATGATTTAGCCGACTTACGATGCGGATGTCAAGAGGTAATTCGGCATACATATCGTCCTGTCAGGGGACACGTACCTTGGCCAGCAGATATCACGCTTATCACCTAATTGCCCAACCTTGCTTTTTTTACCCCCGCCTTGGCCAGTAGCCAATTTCTTTATAGACTGAAACATTCCATCACCTCTGTACATTCACTTCTGTGCCATTTCTGTTGATGCCGGGATCCTCCTTATGAAATCGCCATTTGTCATCGTTCCCTCTTTACTGTCTAACCGGGGCCTGTCACATATGGTGGATATGCCAAACACGACGGATTGCATTACCTTTTCTATCTCTCTTTAAACCCTCCACCTCATTATTTACTCTTATATTTCGTGCGCTTACCTTGAGATGTTAACAGTGGCACATCAGTTGCTATTACATTCATCGGTAGGAATTCTCGTCCTATTGAGCGGTTCACCGCCTCTACACAAAATCTAGCAGTATTAAGGAGGTTTTGATGAAGTCCTCGCGAATATATGAAGTCTGCCCAACAACGGTATTCTCAGATGATGCTAAAACATCCGGTAGGGTCTTGGATATTGACCGATGGCTACTACGGACCTTGCTCCTGGGAATTGGCTCACCTAAGATCGGAGCAGCACTCTGGGACGGAGAAAATATAGTTTCCGGGAGCAACACACCGTATCGGATGGTTATCCGTAACCGAATCTCGCTTCTAAGGCTAATCGTCAACCCTCTTTTGTACTTCGGCGACGATTACAGCGCCGGGAATATAGAAATCGAGGGGGGACTGGTGCCGTTCCTGGAAACGGTATATCGCGCCATGGAACGGCCCGGAGTGGTGCGGAGCCGCTACAAGAGAGTCTCGAATTGGTATCGGCGAGAGTTGAATTCCCTAACCGGGTCGCGCAAGAACATCCATCACCACTATGACATCGGTAACGATTTTTACCGGCTCTGGCTGGATGACGAAATGCTTTATACCTGCGCCTATTTTACGGAACCCGGAATTTCCCTCGAAGCCGCCCAGGACGCCAAGATGGATCTCATTTGCCGCAAGCTACAGCTCAAGGGCGGAGAAAGGGTCGTGGAGGCAGGCTGCGGCTGGGGGGGACTTGCCAGGTACATGGCGAAAAACTACGGCGCTAGGGTCAGGGCCTTCAACATCTCTGGCGAGCAGATCGCTTATGCGCGGCAGAGAGCTAAAAGCGAAGGGATCGCAGGGGTCGAGTACCTTGAGGACGATTACCGCAACATCTCCGGGGAGTGCGACGTTTTTGTTTCGGTCGGCATGCTGGAGCACGTGGGCACGAACAACTACCGTACGCTTGGTGATGTCATTAACCGAACCCTCTCCAAATCGGGACTCGACCTCATTCACAGCATCGGTCAGGACGTTGCCGAACCGATGAGCGAATGGGCAGAGAAACGCATATTCCCGGGGAGCTATTTGCCGACGGTGAGAGAGATGATGGAGATTTTTGAGCCAAGCGGGTTCAGCGTCCTCGACCTTGAGAACCTCCGACCGCACTACGCAAGAACCTTGGAACATTGGCTGGCACGTTTCGAAGCAAACACCGTAGAGGTGGCGCAGATGTTCGATGAAAACTTTGTCAGGGCCTGGCGGCTCTATCTCTCCAGCTCCATCGCCAGTTTCACCACCGGCTCGCTACAGCTCTACCAGGTACTATTTTCACGACGAGGCAACAATCAGATCCCCTGGACCCGAAATCACCTGATAGATCCAGGGAAAGACAATGGAAAGCTGTGAGGTCCTGATAGTCGGTGCCGGCCCCGCAGGCTCGACCTGCGCACAGCTCCTTACCAAGTCAGGGCTTTCTGTTTTGCTCCTGGATAGGGACGAGTTCCCCCGAGACAAACCCTGCGCGGGTTGGATCACTCCGGCGGTCCTGGAAACGTTGAGCATTGATCCGCAACAGTACCGGCAGGGACGACTGCTCCAAGAAATCCGCGAATTCAGGACCGGCGTCATGTACGGCAATGAGATAGTAACAGATTACGGCAAGACGGTCAGTTACAGCATTAGGAGAAGCGAATTCGACCACTTCCTTCTATTGAGAAGCGCGACCGGGGCGACGCTAGGCGAGGCAGTCACTAGCCTGGAACAGACTGCCGATGGCTGGCTAGTGAACGGGAGTATCCGGGCAAGGCTCCTGATCGGAGCGGGCGGGCATAACTGCCCTGTCGCACGTGCCCTAGGCGCGAAGCCGGGAAATGAACCGGCTATCGTAGCGATGGTGGCGGAATTCGAGATGGAGGAAGAGCAAAAGGCTAACTGTCCCCTGCATGCCGGGCACACGTCACTTTCTTTCGCCTCCGACTCCAAAGGGTACGGTTGGCTTCTACGCAAAGGTGCCTTTCTCAATGTCGGCATGGGAAGTTTGGACAAAACGGATCTGCGTAGGCGCACGATAGATTTCTGCGCGCAATACAAACGCCTCGGTATTTTGGTCGGAAACCCTGCTGAGCATTTCAAGGGGCACTCCTACCTACCCTATCAAAAGCAGGGCGGGCGCAGGATCGTTGGAGACCGAGTGCTTCTAATTGGCGACGCCGCCGGCCTGTCATTCCCAGAGAGCGGCGAGGGGATACTCCCCGCCGTTGAATCAGCGTTCATGGCAGCTCAAACGATCCTTTGCGCATTGGGAGACTACCGTCAGCAAAATCTGGAACCCTACTCGACTGCGGTTGCAACGTGCTTTGGTAGCACTGCGGCAGGATTTGAAGGATTGACCTTTCCGGCTGGCATCAAGCGGATGGGGGCGAAGATGCTGCTCTCTAGTAGTTGGCTCACCCGCCGGTTGGTTCTGGACCACTGGTTTCTACATAAGGGACGGCGGCTTTTTGCCACGCAATTAGGGGATGATTAACGCAACGCAATCGGTTCCAGGTTTGTTCATAGGCCAGAATTGGTAACAGTTACAGAGAGAATCACCAAAAGACAGGTTCACCTTGTGTCAATAGACGACCTGGCATAACACCATAACCGCGACAACACTATTGGGAGACATGCTAATGACAAAGGAAGAGAGCAAATCAACCACCAGCGAAAAACCCGTTTGGTTCATAACCGGATGCTCGACAGGCTTCGGCCGAGAGTTGGCAATGCATCTGCTTGAACACGGCTATTCCACGGTCGTGACCGCACGCAACCCTGACGATGTTAAGGACCTGGCCGATGTGAGAAACGCCCTGGTACTCAAGTTAGACGTAACTGACCAGGACCAGGTCGACAGGGCGATCAAAGCAGCCGAAGAAAAATTCGGCCGCATCGACGTCCTGGTGAACAATGCGGGTATCGGCTACTTTGCGGCAGTGGAGGAGAGTGAAGAAGACCAGGTGCGCCGTATGTTCGAAATCAATGTATTCGGTCTCAGCAGGATGATTAAAGCGGTTTTGCCCGGAATGCGCGAACACCACAAAGGTTTCATCGTCAATTTTTCTTCCATAGGTGGACTTTGTTCCTTTCCGGCGCTGGGGTTTTATAACGCGACTAAATTTGCAGTTGAAGGTTTGTCAGAAGCACTCTGGCAGGAAGTGGAACCGCTCGGGATCAAAGTCATGCTGGTCGAACCGAGTGGCTTTCGTACCGACTGGGCCGGGCGTTCTGCCAACGAAAGCAAGCTGCAAATTCGTGATTACGCTTCAAACGCGGGAGCGGTACGCAGTCAATTGCGGGCCGTCTCGGGGAAACAATCAGGCGACCCGGTGCGCGCCGCCCAGGCCATCCTTAAGGCGATCGAATCCCCCCATCCGCCCCACCGCCTGCTGCTTGGAAATGATGCCTATGATGCTGCGATGTCTAAACTCGAAGTCCTGCGCCAGGAGTTCTCCGCGTGGGAAACGGTTTCCCGTGGTGCTGACTTTCCGAAGGGCCAGTAAGGCCAGACTATTCTTGGGTGCGCTGTGCCGCTACTTCAGGCGCAGCGCCGCAACAGGGTTGGATACGACATCATGAGACTATTGCCTAAAATATCTCTCGGTTTATTTATCTGCACGGTTTCACTTGTCGCGTTTGGCATTGTCAAATACCCGGACTTTCCGATTAAGCACAACGAGTTGGGGTATTTCGACAAGAGGTTCAACTCGTATACCGCAGAGAACTACAGAAATTACATGATCTGGGAGGGTTCTCTTCTAATAGCGGGAATTGCAACTTCGCTATGCGTCACCGGTTATTTGATTCTCAGAAAATGATTCTGTGGTTCTAGGTGGCCAACCTCTCAACTTGCAGCATCAGCTATAAGGAACCACGGTCCCTCATCAGAGGCCACCAGGCATTTCACATTTCCAACTACTAATCATTTCATTTAAAAGGAGTGACAACCATGCCCCAACCTACACTGACCCCGGAACGGGATGCAAAATGGATTTTTGAGGAAAAGCCTCAACCCGTCGCCCCAGCGGAACGCTACCAAATGACAGCCGAAGCCGCCTATTTCTATGCTGAAAAGCGCGGTTTTGCTGGCGGTGATATGGTGAATGACTGGCTACAAGCGGAAGCGGAAATCGATCGTCTGCTGCAACCTCAGGAACATGCCGGCTCAGCCGAATCACCAGAGAAACAGGCCTATCTGGAGAAGCTTGAAGCGTCGTATCGGGACTGGGATGCCAGACATGAAACCCTGAAAAACAGCGCAAGTGAGGCAAGCATGGCTAAAGCCGAGATACGTGAGGAGATTGAAGCTCTCGCCGGAAAGCGGGCAGAGTTTGAGGTCATAATGAAGGACCTACGTCAGCACACGGGAGATACTTGGCAAGATTTGAAATTGATGGCAGAAAATGCCTGGAAGGAGTTGCAAGAGACCTTCCATCGCATCGTCGCACGAATGAAATAATTTAAAATCCCTTCGGTTTACCTATGGGATCGCGGGTACTCTCCGGGCATCCCCTAGTGGAAAAGGAGTCTTTGTGATCGAACTAGTCGACGTAGTCAAAGGTTTCGACGGCAAAAACGTCATAGATGGACTGAGCCTGACCATCCCGAAGGGAAAGATAACTGCCATAATCGGCCTGAGCGGCGAGGGGAAGAGCGTACTTCTCAAGTTGTTGATCGGACTTCTGCATCCGGATAGTGGAAGGATACTGGTTGCCGGCGAGGATATTGCCGGGATGGACGAGCACAACCTGGCTAGGGTTCGGAGACAGTTCGGCATGCTGTTTCAGGGCGCAGCTTTGCTCGACTCCCTTTCGGTATTCGACAACTTAGCACTTCCCCTCGAGGAAAAGCATGATCTTCCCCCGGAAACTATATCTGAACGTGTGCACCTGGTCCTTACCGAGGTGGGGCTAACCGGAGTTGACGACAAATATCCGGACGAGTTGTCCGGAGGAATGAAAAAAAGGGTGGGATTGGCGCGAGCACTCATCATGCAGCCCAAAATCATACTCTTCGATGAACCGACCACTGGGCTTGACCCGATCACCGACCGGGCTATCCATAAACTGATCAAGGATACCCAGGATCAGTTCGGATATACAGCAGTCATCGTATCCCATGACATACCTGCGATTTTCTCCATAGCCGACAGCGTCGCCATGATCTATCACGGCCGGATCGTGGAGAAAGGCACTCCGGAGGAGATCCAGAAGTCAGTGAACCCGATTGTACATCAGTTCATTACCGGGAACCTTGAAGGCCCGATCCACTATGCTTGACGCAGTAATTATTGGTTACAAGGACTTTCGTCAATATCACCCACGGCAGGCACCCTGTTGTCCTTTGCTTGATAAGCCGCATCAACTATAACGGATTGATGGCCCCTAGCGTGTCCGCCCAATGTTACTTCCGACTGCTAGCCTGCAGCTTCCCCACGCCGACTGAACTACTGCCAGGGTGAAAAAGCAGATTGGGGCCGCCACGCACCTTGCCCTCCTCATCCATCAGCATGTCAAGGGCAAGGGTGGCCACATCGTCGGCTATCGCTTCCATCCCGGGGTCCTTTTCAAGATACAGCAGTTTCAGATAGGAGTTGCAGTCGTCGCAGCTCTCGGCCTTTATTGCGCTGTTGGAACCCTCCTGGATGTAGTGATTGATCCCATGTGTGGATGCGCAGCTACTGCACTTGATACGGACCAGATGCCATTGAGAACTACAGAGGGCACAGCAAAGATAGCGCAATCCCTGCCCTGCCCCACGGCTATGCACCATGCCGACGTTCGGGGTTGACCCGCACACGGGGCAAGCCCCGCCCTCCCCCAGCCTGCCAAACGCAGTCGCTTCAAGCGACGACGCTAGGTGAACCCAATATACCTGCAAGGCGGCTGCGATAAACGGCAATTCCTGTGGTGAAACACGATCCAGATCCCCTGACACAATCCTGTCGGCAATCTCCTCCAAACGGGTTTCACTGGCACGCAGCAATCCTGCCACGGTATCAGTCGTGGCCGGTGGCAGAGCGGCCTTTCCCATCTGCAGGAGAATCTTCGTTAGAGCTCCACGCCAAGCACGGTTTCTGGACCATGACCCGGCAGCCAGTAGCGGCATGCCATTTGCGCGACTGAGCGCCTGTTCTGCGAGAGTGGGCAAAGGCAGTAAGGGAAAATCAATCAAAGCCTCCTGCTGTGCATCGGCAAGCAATGCCAGAAAACTCAGGTATCCTCCCAGTGCATGGCCAGCAGAGAGCTGCCTGAAACGTTCGGCGCGGCGCGCAAAGAGATCTTTTCCGGGTAGGAAAAGGAACGGGATCTCCCCGGCCGGCGCTTCGAGCTGACCCGGCTCCAGGATGCGGTTTACACTCTTCATTTTTCACCTCTCGTCATTTGCCGATACCATCCGGGGTGATGCTGTTTCGCCCAGGCGCGTCTTACCTGCCCCGACACCATGGCATTGATGCTCTCCTTGGTCCAGAGGGCGACGTAACAGTGAAAGATAATCAGGGCGATTATTATCGTAGCCGCTATGGCGTGAATAACGGCAGCAAGTCGGATAACCACGGCGGGGAACAGGAAGGAAAAATAGGCGCGCCAGATGACGACACCCGAAAGGACCAGCAGTAGCATGCTCCCCACCAGCATCCAGAACAGGACCTTCTGTCCCCCGTTGAACTTCCCCGCTTCCGGCATGTTCCGGTCGTCCCCCTCCACCATTTCCTTGACATGGCCCAGCCACTGCCAGTCGGTCGGCGTCATGAGATTGAGCTTGCGGTAATTGAGGAACATGATGCCGAAGGAGAGTGTCATCAGCACCCCGATGAAGGGGTGGAGGATGCGCACCCAGACGCCGCCACCGAAGAGCTGATTCAAAGGGTAGAACGCGGGATGAAAGAAAACCAGCCCGGAGAGCGCCAAGAGGATGAAGGTCAGTGCCGACAGCCAGTGATTGGCGCGCTCGTAAGGCGTGTAGCGCACGATTTTATCGGGGTCGTTTTTCATCTTCGAACTCCTTTTCCGTCTCTTGGGAAACCTCATTGGGGCCTTTGACCACGTAGTGGAAAAAAGCGCCGAGCGCCACCATGGCGAGGGCAAAGGAGGCGAACGGCTTGGCAGCCCCCTTCCAAAGGGTTACCGCCGGGCCGATGGAGGGATCCGCTGGGAGCCCCGAGTAAAGACCGGGTTGATCTGCGTGCTGCAGCACATAAATCACATGCGTGCCGCCAACCCCCTGTGGGTCGTAAATCCCCGCCTTAGCGAAACCCCGGCGCTTCAGGTCGGCGACGCGACCGCCAGCGTGGTGGATCATGTCTTCCTTGGTGCCGAACACAATTGCCCCGGTGGGACAGGTCTTGGCACAGGCCGGTTCCAGCCCAACCAGCACCCTGTCGGAGCAAAGAGTACATTTGTAGGCCTTGCCGTCCTTGCGGGAAAGCCGCGGTATGTTGAAGGGACAACCAGTTACGCAGTAGCCGCAACCGATGCAGCTCTCCTCGTGGATATCGACGATGCCGTTACTGTACTGGATGATGGCCCCGGGGGCCGGACAGGCCTTGAGGCAACCGGGATCCGTGCAATGCATGCAGCCGTCCTTGCGGATCAGCCACTCGAGCTTGCCCCGCTCAAGCTCCACCTCGGCAAAGCGCATGACGGTCCAGGCATTCTCATTCAAGTCCCTGGGGTTGTCGTAGCTACCGGCCGTCACCCCGATGTCGTCGCGCAGGTCGTTCCACTCCATGCAGGCGGCCTGACATGCCTTGCAGCCTATGCATTTCGAGACGTCGATGAGCTTGGCCACCTCCGTGGTCTGCCGCACACCGGGCGGGGGGGTGGTAGTGGCGGAGCGGCGTCGTATGTCTAAAGATTGCAGTGCCATGGCTCCCCTCTCAAACTTTATCGATAGTGACCAGAAACGACTTGAACTCCGGGGTCTGGGTGTTCGCGTCGCCCACGAACGGGGTCAAGGTGTTGGCCAGATAGCCGTTCTTGGCCACCCCCTTGAAGCCCCAGTGGATGGGGATACCAACGGTATGGATCTTCCTGCCGTTCACCTCCAGGACCTTGAGGCGCTTGGTGACCACCGCCACCGCCTTGATGTGGCCCCTTTTCGAGCTGACCTTGATCAGATCCCCGGAGCTTACCCCCTTTGCCCGGGCCAGCTCCTCGTCGATCTCCACGAACTGCTCCGGCTGGGTGATCGCGTTCAGTTTCACGTGCTTGGTCCAGAAGTGAAAGTGCTCCGTCAGGCGATAGGTGGTCCCCACATAGGGGAAATCCTTGGAGGTGCCGAATTCAGCCAGATCACCCTTGAATACCCGCGCCGCGGGGTTGCTGACTGCAGCTGGATGCAGTGGGTTGGTGTCGAGCGGAGTTTCGAACGGCTCATAGTGCTCGGGGAAGGGGCCCTCTGCCATCTTGTCGATGCCGAACAAGCGCGCCACCCCCTCCGGGTTCATGATGAACGGCCCAACGTTCTCCGCCGGGTCCGCATCCAGCCGCATATCCGGCACGTCCATCCCCTGCCATTTTTTCTCCCGGGCACTCCAGGAAATTACCTTGCGCCGCGGGTCCCAGGGCTTGCCTGCGGAATCGCAGGAAGCGCGGTTGTAGAGGATGCGCCGGTTGGCGGGCCAGGCAAAGGCCCAGTTCGGGGTGTTGCCCAGGCCGCTGGGATCGGAATTGTCGCGGCGGGCCATCAGATTTCCCGCCTGGGTCCAGGCACCGGAAAATATCCAGCAGCCGCAGGCGGTGGAGCCATCGGCGCGCAGTTGAGCGAAGCCGGCCAACTGTTCGCCGGCCTTGGCCAACACCTTGGTGGCATCCTTCGGGTCGGTCACGTCGGCCAGAGCTTTGCCGTTGAACTCCCTGGCCAGTTCCTCGGGGGCAGGACTTTCAGGAATCTGGTAGGGCCAGGTAAGATTGAGAACCGGATCTGGGAAGGCACCACCTTCCTTGCGGTACATCTCGCGCAATTTGAGGAACAGCCCGGCAATGATCTCGGCATCGCCCCTCGCCTCCCCTGGGGCATCCGCCCCCTTGTAATGCCATTGCAGCACGCGGCTCGAGTTAACCAGGGAGCCGTCCTCCTCGGCAAAGCAGGTGGAGGGGAGGCGGAACACCTCGGTCTGGATCTTGGCGGGCTCGACATTGTTGAAGGCGCCGAAGTTCTTCCAGAACTCCGATGTTTCCGTTGCCAGAGGGTCGATGACCACCAGGTACTTCAATTTGGCCAGCGCCTCGCCGATCTTGGCCTTGTTGGGGAAAGATGCCAAGGGGTTGAACCCCTGGGCAAAGTAGCCGTTCATCTTCCCCTGGTGCATAAGTTCGAACACCTGCAGTACATCATACGGCTTGTCCAGTTTGGGGAGCCACTCGTAGCACCAGTTATTTTCTTTCGTGGCGGCCTCTCCGTACCATGATTTCATCAGGCTGACGTGGAAACTGGGATAATTCTGCCAGAAGCTCATCTGACCGGGACGCAGCGGCTTGGTCGCACGCTTGTCCAGATAGCCCTGGAAGTCCTGTTCCTTCTCCCCTGCCAGGGTCATGTAGCCCGGCAACAGGTTGGACATGAGACCTAGATCCGTCAAACCCTGGATGTTGGAGTGGCCGCGCAGCGCGTTGATGCCGCCACCCGAAAGGCCGATGTTGCCCAGCAGGGTTTGCACCATCGCCATGGTCCGAATCATCTGAGAACCGGTTGAATGCTGGGTCCACCCCAGCGCGTAGAGTATGGTCATGGCTTTGTCGGGGACGCAGGTTTCCGCTACCATCCCGCACACCGTCAAGAACTGCTCCGAGGGGGTGCCGGTGATCCTGTTGACCATCTCCACGGTGTACCGGGAATAGTGCTCCTTCATCAGGTTGAATACGCAGCGCGGGTTCTGTAGCGTTTCATCCACCAGCACGAAGCCATCCGGCCCTTTCTGGTAGCTCCAGGAGGCCTTGTCGTAGCTTCGCTTGTCCTTGTCGTAGCCAGAGAACAGGCCGTCGTCAAACCGGTACGCGTCGCTGACCAGGAAGCTGGCGTCGGTGTATTTCTTCACATATTCGTGCTGGATCTTGTCGTGGGTAAGGAGGTAGTTGATCAGGCCGCCCAGGAAGGCGATGTCGCTGCCCGAGCGGATCGGGGCGTAATAATCCGCCACCGCCGCCGACCGGGTAAAGCGGGGATCGACCACGATCAGTTTGGCATTATTGTGCGCTTTCGCCTCGGTAACCCATTTGAATCCACAGGGGTGCGCTTCGGCGGCATTGCCGCCCATCACGACGACGAGATCGGCATTTTTTATATCCACCCAGTGATTGGTCATGGCGCCGCGTCCAAACGTAGTGGCAAGACTTGCCACTGTGGGAGCGTGTCAGACTCGGGCCTGGTTGTCGAAGGCGAGCATCCCCAGGCTGCGCACCATTTTGTGGGTCAGGTATCCCGACTCGTTGCTGGAGGCCGACGCGGCCAGGAAGCCGGTGGTCAGCCAGCGGTTCACCGTCAGGCCGTCGGCGGTCCTCGGGATGAAATTCTGGTCGCGGTCAGCCTTCACCAGTTTGGCGATGCGGGTAAAGGCATCGTCCCATGATATCCGCGTCCAGGCATTGCTGCCCGGAGCGCGGTATTCTGGATAGTGCAGCCGGCTTTCGCTATGGACAAAGTCGAGCAGGCTGGCGCCCTTAGGACAGAGAGTGCCGCGGTTAACTGGGTGATCCGCATCCCCTTCGATATGGACGATGCTCGACTTGGCATTCTTCGCCTTATCGCCCATGCTGTGCATGATGATGCCGCACCCGACGGCACAATAGGGACAGGTGTTGCGGGCTTCCGAGGTGCGGGTCAGCTTGAACTCACGCACCTCTGCCAGCACATCTAAAGTTGGAAAACCCAGCATTGCAACACTGGAGCTCCCCAGGCCAGAGGCACAAACCTTGAAAAACGATCTTCTTGTCACGCGCATTCCAGTGTCTCCATGGTTAGCCGAAGCAATCGCTGAGCAAGCGGCCCATTCCCTATTGAGTGGCACAGTACCGGTAGTAGCGCTGGTCAATCAGGATAAGTTGTCGGTATCCCCGACCACGTGCGGAAAAATCTCGTGGTGCACTTCGTGATTTAAGTGGAGACTTTTACCACACGAGACGCAAAGGTATTGGTCCCCAACTGTCGTATACTCGCTCTTTTTACACTTTTCACACCATATTTTGCTGTCGCATGCTTTCGGTTGACCGGACATAAAAACTCCTTTTGTGATTGTATGTCGCTTCCTTTGATTTGGCTGAACTAAATCGTGCGAAATTGGCATAATTCGATTCACTACTGTCCGGTTAATTCTCGAATAATTTCAGCTGGTCCCCGCCGAGGGGATCTGGATTTCGCTTAAGAGCTTCAGCAACCATGGCTGAAATAGGTTTTTTCTCAAATAAGTTCACTTCGAC